>Ga0214921_10004369_pt1 | contig 20848 bp, 17 predicted proteins | sample LL1505_MetaG_FD_177992 | JGI IMG/M metagenome (GOLD analysis project Ga0214921, IMG submission 177992) | Freshwater microbial communities from Lake Lanier, Atlanta, Georgia, United States - LL-1505 | ecosystem: Environmental > Aquatic > Freshwater > Lake | place: USA: Georgia | collected...
AAGTGCATTTATGCAAACCAGGTACTCCCAGGTTTACAATTACTATATGCCAACAGGAGGACTTCGCTTTGGATTTAAATGGAGATTCTTACAATAATCAATGCTTTGGTTGTAATATCCAGGATATGGCAAAAGTTCCTGCTGACATCAATACTGCCATAGGCGTACCAGGTTTTACCAGCATTAGTGCGGTACCTAAAAATAATAGAGCAAATAGCTGATAATAATGTGCATCTAAATTGGAAGGCAACTTACTTTGATTTTCAGTAGTTTGGTTGTTTTCTTGCCCAATCTGACTTAATGATTTATTTAATCGGAAGATAACAACAGGTATAATCAGGAGCGTGGCAATAATAGAAATATCTAACCAGCCTAAAAACCAGCCCCAGCCTTCATTGATTAAACCTACACCTGAGATACTTAGCGCAATGGCACCCAATGGAATGAACCACTGAGCCCAGATAGAAATTCTCCAATGGATTTTTCGTTCCATGGAAGGTTTCTTGATAGCCGCTTTTGCCATGAATAATGATAACAGGGCACCGCCCCATAAAAAGATAGTTCCTAAGATATGTAATCCGTAAATTTTGTCGTGCAGGGTCATTTTATTAAATTTGAAGCAAAATACAATTAGATTTTGTCAAGTTAAAATCAAAATAAATTAATCTTTTTTCCAGGCAACAAGGGCGGCAATAAGGGCTAGTAAACCCAATCCATTAAAAGCAACCGACAATGAGAATAATTCCCCAATCATACCTATTAAAGGAGGCCCCATGAGAAAACCGATGACCCCGGATGTGGCTATCCCTGCAATGCCAATCGTTGGATTTTCAGGTTTTTGCAAAGAAGATAAAACAAATAATAAGGGTACGATAATGGAAAATCCAATACCAGTTAAAGAAAAACCTGTTATAACTCCTGACATAAAGGGTATATTTGCGGCAATAAGGAGACCTATTGCTCCAATTAAAATACCATAACGGACTAAATTGTCAGGGTTAAAAAATTTACGAATATAGTCTCCTAAAAATCGTCCAATGGCCATGGAAATCGAGAATCCTGCATAACCGAGCGTACTCCACAGGATAGGTGCTTTTAGTTCGTCTCTTAGATAAAGTGTACTCCAATCGGTTACTGCACCTTCACAAACCATAACAATTAAACCTATTATCATTAGTTTTAGCAACCTTGGCTGGGGAAGGCTGAATTTTTTTTTGTCAGCATGTTTAGGTAATGGTTCTAAAATCAGGAAGTATTTATAGGCAAAGGCAACATAAATAGCAATAAAAATTCCGATGAAAAGCAAATGAGTGGTGAGTGGAATTTTAGCTGTTGCAAATAGGCCGGAACTTATGATTCCTATAAAACCACCTAAACTATACATGCCATGACAAGTTGATAAAATAGGGGTATTCAATTTTGCTTCCATTTGACTTGCTGCCGCATTTATGGAAACATTTAACCAGCTGTTGGCAGCACCCATAAAAAATAATACAGTGGTTAATGTCCATTGTTTGGTAGCAAATGGAATGAGGGAAATCCCTAAACATAAAATCCAGCTGCTTCCAGAAATGACTATCGCTGGTTTCCATTTTTGACTTAAAGTAGCTGCAATTTGAGCTCCTAAAAAAGCCCCGGCAGCCATTCCAAAAAAACAGAGACCTAAATCGCTTTCAGTCAATCCCAGTAAATATTTTGTTTCTGGTATTCGCCCAATCCAGTTTCCAAATCCTATACTTAAGATTGCAAATCCAAAGGTAATGGGAAAAAGGACAGGATTCTTTTTGCGCAGACGCCAAATAACAAACATTTTTTCGCAAAAATAACCTTTCTGTATTTAATTCCAAGAGGAATAGGGCAAACTATGAAGCTGTTTTTATCGTTTCTCTTAGTATGAAACCACTTTTAGAAAAAATTAATCCAGGCTTCGGGAACTCTTTTACCATGAGATCTTTCATTCAGTCGCCTGACAAAGAAAGGCCGCATTGGCATTTTCACCCTGAATTTGAAATAGTTTACATTAGCCATGGGAAAGGTAAGAGACATATTGCAAACCATATCTCCTATTACACAGAGGGCGACCTTATTTTTTTAGGTCCTAATTTGCCCCATTTCGGTTTTACTGAGGAAATGTCACCAGGTGAGATTGAAATTGTTGTTCAGATGGAAGAAGGGTTTTTAGGTAATACTTTTTTTTCCCTTCCTGAAATGACTCTTATAAATCAACTTTTCGAAAGAGCTAAAAAAGGGATAATTTTCAAAGGTGAAACAAGAAAAAGGGTAGGAGAATTGCTCATATCATTATTGGAAGAAGATAGCTTTAAAAAACTGATTGGTCTTTTAAATGTGCTGTATATGATGGCAAGTTCCAATGAATATGAGTTACTGCAAGTTCAAGGTTTTTCTTTGGAGGTTAACGCGCAGCATCTTTCCCGAATGGAATCAATTTATAGATATGTAGATCAAAACATAGGAAATGAAATACAGATAGAAACTGCGGCAGAAAGGGTAAATCTTTCATTACCAGCCTTTTGCCGGTATTTTAAAAAATTAACTGGTAAGACATTTACTCATTTTGTCAATGAGGTGCGAATCGCAAAGGCGGCAAGTATGTTAAAAGAGGAACATTTATCTATTTCAGATGTTTGTTTTTCCTGTGGATTCAATAATTTATCTTATTTTAACAAACAGTTTAAACAAATAACTGGTTTTAATCCAAAAGCTTACAGAGCTGCAAATAAGAAAATAATTTCAGACTAATAAGATTATCATGATTTTTCTCAACAGAATGACTTTTAAGTACAACGTATTAATCTTTTTAATAGGGAATTTTTTTCTTTGTTCCTGTGTAAATTCGGAAGTAAAAAAGAATCTTTGTCAAAACTGGGGGTACAACTTAGTGGCAACCAGATTCGAACTTGAAAAAAGAGAAGCATCTGATAAGACTAAAGAATTAATGGAGACCTGGATGCTGGAAAAGCAATTTACAGAACTTAAATTTTCAAACGATGGTACTTTCCAAATGAAATGGAAAGATTTAATAACAAATGGAACCTGGAGATTTAAAAAAAGAGGAGAACAAATTCAAATTTTTATTGAAGAACAAAAACAATTATTGTCTATTGATTTGATTACACCCGACAGTTTAATTTTGACGCCAATAACAGAAGAAGATGAATTTACCAGAGTTCTGTTAGCTAAGAACTCATAAACATACGCTCCAGTTCAGCTTTTTTGGGTTTAATTTTTTCTGTTTCTAACCAGTTGTTTAAAACTTTATAATCCACCTCATTATATTCATAGATACTCCAGTCGTTGTAAACAAACTCCAGAGCTGTAAGGCTTTCAACCCAATCACCAGAATTCATGTAGGTAATTTCTCCATGAGCTGTTTTTACCTTTTTTAGTTGAGCCTTGTGAATATGACCACAAACGACATATTGGCAACCCTGTTTAGCGGCTACATCAATAGCTGTTTGTTCAAAATCGTCTACAAATTTCACTGCCTTTTTGACACTTTCTTTTACTTTTTTTGCAAAAGACTTTGGGCTTAATCCGATAGATACTCTTATTCTATTTATAAACCTATTAAAAACAATGAGCCAGTCATAACCCTTTCCACCTATTTTAGCCAAAAAGGGCGATAGATTTATAGAAAAATCAAATACATCACCATGAAAAATGAGATATTTTTCCCCTCTAATTTCTAGTTCGAGCTTATCTCTTAAATGTATATTGCCGTTGGTAAAATCTGTATAATGCCTTAAGGCATCATCATGATTTCCAGTTATATAATAAATATCAGTCCCTTTTCCTGCCATTTTAAGTAACTTTTGAATTACCTTTAAATGATCACTCGGAAACCAACTTTTTTTAAATTGCCAGATATCAAGGAAATCGCCATTTAGAATTAGGGTTTTTGGTTTGATGCTCCCTAAATAATTGAGAAGCTCTTTAGCGTGACAACCATAAGTACCCAGATGAACGTCTGATATTATAGCAATATCTAAGTCTCTTTTCATATTATGAATTATCTTACAATAATCGTGGGTTAATGTTAATTGAATGTAAAAATTATATTATGAAATAATTAAAACGAGAATTTTATATTGAAATTTGGGGTTATTCCGAGCATTTGAAGCTCTGTGCCTACTACAAGTTCTTTTGAAGCAGATGATTTTAGATTTGCCGGTAACTGGAAAATATATTGACGGTATTTAACATTTTTTCTATTAAATAAATTAAATACAGACGCTTCAAAGGATAAGGATTTATTATTTCCAAAATTAAACTGAAAACTTGTTCCAATATCAAATCGGTGATAATCATCTAAATAACTTAATCTGTCTAATGGGTTTATTAAATCCCGATTATTGTTTGGCATATTATTATTTGGATTCCCCGGATTTGGTCTGGGATTATTTTGCATCCTGCCATTATTTTCTAATAATCTGGCCAGATCTGTATAAGGTTTTCCACTTGCAAAATGGTAAGCAGCAAAAAAATCAAAATGACCAAGACGGACATTGCCATTTATTTTAAGTTGATGTCTTCTGTCATTGGGGGAGGGAAAGGACAAACCATTGGCAATTTCTTTAAATTTATGAAAGGATTTGCTAAGTGTATATGCAATCATGCCGTTAAAATATTTTCCGGTATGACGAATAAAAAAATCTATTCCTTTGGTACTTCCAGAACCATTATATAAGGTAAAGCTGGGCGGTCTTTGAATACTATCTGGATTATTCACATTGTTAATGGCAAGCGCCTGTTCTAATACCCCTTTGCTGTTTTTTTGATAGCATTCAATATCAAATTCCCATTTTTCCCATTTTGCCTTTGCACCAAACATTGAATTATTACTGATTAATACTGGAAACTGATCATTGCTCATAATCCAATATCCATAATTACGACCGTATCGGTCTTCATGGTTTAATTGTCTAAGAAATTGGTAATACCTCCCAAATGAACCCTTAAAAGTAAAAGGAGAATTTAACTTACGGTAATTAATATCGATACTGGGGGAAATATAAATATTTTGTTTATACACGTTTAATCTACCTCCAATATTAAAAGTCCAATCTATTAGTTGTTGGTTTAATTCTGCAAATGCAGCTGATTGCCATGCATTATTTTGACCTGATAAAGGCTTAATTTTATCTTGTTTTATATCGTATATCACCTGATTATTGGAAGCTTGAATGCCATATATCCATGATTGTTTTTTTGATATCTCATATCGGCTTGTCCATTTTATATCCTTGCCTGAAACCTTGTTGAAATGGGTGTTTTCGAAATTAAAAATTTTATATACTTTTTTGTCTTCTACAAATTTAAAATCATTAGTAATGGAAGCATTATTTTGAAAATCAGTTACTGATAAAAGCAGCGAATGTTGCCATTTTTCAGAGGGATTTAAATTCCAGATTAAAGAGGTTCCCAGATTATTCCAGTTTGTATATTCTTTAAAATATTCCTTGCGATAGGTATAGGAATTAACCATTTCAGTTTTTATAGATTTATTATAGGAATAATCTAACTGGTCGAATCCATAAAATAAAGCAAGTTGTAAATTTTGTTTAGCGTTAATTTCCCAGTTCCATTTTCCCTGTAAGTCATAAAATTTAAAATTTGGGTTATAACTTGAAATTTCTTGTGTAACGTTAGCTTTAGGATCAATAGGCCTTATTAATGGTGTCAAGGTTTGTTCTTGAAGAGCACCAAATAATTTAGAATCACCCAGATTTCCATAAGTAGTTCTTCCAGATAATAAAATGCTTTGTTTAGAAGTAATATGACCCTGTAGGACAGCCTGAGAAGTCAGTAAATTACTACTTATTTTTCCGTTTAAGTTTAAATTTTCGTTGGGGGATAAAGAATTCATTTCTATAACCGAGGAGGTTTTACCTCCATAAAAAACAGGCAAAGCATTTTTAAACAGCTTAACTTCTTTGATAGCATCTGAATTGACCAGACTAAACATCCCTGAAAAATGAGTCACGTTATAGAGCGTAATTCCATCCAAAATGATTAGATTTTCATCACCATTTGAACCCCTTATTTTTAACTCTGCTGATAAATCGTCTGATGAGGACACTCCTGGCAGTTGTTGAAGACTTCTAAGGATGTCATTTCCAGCTGCGAATGAGGGCATCAAACGCCAAAAATCCGGATTCAAAAGGGAAAAATCTGCTCCTGGTTTTGAAACAATGGCAGGAATTTTAGCTGTAATTTCTATAAGAGGAAGAGAATTTAACTTGGGCACAAGTCTTAAGATAAGATCATTCTTGTCAGCGTTGAATTTTATTTTTTTAGATTCATATCCTAAATACTTAAAGGTAATGGAACTATTATCTTTAATTTTTAAGGCAAAATTACCATTTTCATCTGATGAAAAACTTACCCCATTTTCTCCAATAAGGTCAGCAAAAGCCAATTTCTCACCTGTCCATGCATCAATTAAAATACCTTTTATGCTAACTTCTGGTATTTCTATCGGACTTGTTTCAATCTTATCTAATTTTTTTCTTATTAATATTTGTCCATTTAAAGACTGGAAATATTCTACAGGTAAAGATGAACTAATGATTTGAAGAGCATTTTCTATGTTTTTGGCCCCTAAAATTTTTTTATCGAGACGCAAGGGTTTAACAAAATCTGGATCATATCCAAATTTTTTGTTGAATCTAACTTCTAGAAGGGGTAAAACTTCACTCAATAATATATCAGGATGGTTAGATTGGGCATTAATAATAGGATTGACTCCTAAAAACAGCAAAAAGAAAAACCCTATCAGAATAATAATTTGGCTAAAACTATTCAATGACCGATTTTTGTACAAAATATTTTCCATCCTTTTTTATTGCATTCAAGTTAAGAGGCCATAGAATATTAAAAAGGGCAGAATCTATATTTTTATTGTCAAAAGAGGTAGTAATAACTTTTTTTTCTTCAGATGCAGGTATTACAACTGCCACATTAAATTGCCTTGAAAGTTCAGCTATTATTTCTTTTAATGGAGTATGCTGAAAATAAAAATCACCCTTTTGCCAATTAATTCCTTCATCTTTAGTTGATTTTTGAGCATTCTGAATCATTTCTCCTGGCAATTTAAAAGTTTTCATGCCTTTTGTCAAGTAAACAGCTTTAATTTGGTCATTAACTTTTACTTTGCCAGAGTAACAAATAACATCCAATTTTTCATCTCTGCTTTTTACATTAAAGGAAGTTCCCAATACCGTAATGATTCCTTCTTTTGTGACAACCCTAAATGTATTTCCTTTAGTTACCTGAAAGAAGGCTTCACCCTTTAATTTAACTTTTCGATGAGTATTAAACCAATTTTCTTCATAAATTATGGATGATCCTGCATTTAATTTTACCCTGGAATCATCAGGTAATTTAACGGAGACTATTTCTCCAAATGATGATTCAAAAGAAGTTCTCTGTGGATAAAGACCAAAGATAATGAAAGCGAGGATGGCGGCAGAGGATGCAATTAGTACATAAATGGGTCGAAGAATGTATATTCTGCTTTCAGAAGTTTCCTTATTTATTTTATTCCAAATATCATTCAAAAATTCCTTTTCGACAGGAACATCACTAATACTTGCGTGTTCAAGGAATTGTTTAGCAGCAAATGCATCATCTCTTATTTCAGGATTTTTCTTTATTTTATCTTCCCAAAGGTCGGCATCCTGCCAGGAATTATTCTTTACCCAGCGGATAAATGATTCATCTTCAATAATTTCTTTAAAAGTAGGTAATTTTTCTTCCATAGCTTATTGTGAAAATAGTTCGTCTAAATATTTAGATCTGTTTTGAGCATTATAATTCATTTTACAAGAGCCGTTGCCACTTTGCATCATGCTCAAACAAGTACCATCTGCGTTTTTGGTATCCAGATGCCTTCGATTTAAGGCACAATGACCTAATTCATGAAAAACAACATATTCCTTTTCTGCAAAAGAAGCAGTTTCCCAAAACAAACTATCTATCATTAGTTGCTTCGTGGCATTTGTCGATTGGTTACATCTTCCCAATACTCCTTCAGGTTCAATAGGAAGAATACTCCCAAAAATATCTTCCATTTTAATATTAAATCCTCTCGCTGCTCCTTCCTTTTTAAAGGAATCAAAAAAAATTTTTAATCTTCCGTCTATTAATGGTTCATATAAATTTTCATCCTTCTGGCAAGAAAGAAAAGATACAATCAAAATAGATAATAAGGAGATGAAGCGCATGAAAATAATTTATTTATATGTATAAAGCCAATAGTAAGTTTTTTGTACTCATTATTGGTGGTATTTTAAACAAAAAAAAGTAAAAAAATTAAAGATATCATATACTTACGCAATGATTCTAAAGCACGCGTAACTAAATTTCGGGCCGATTGATAATTGAGATGCATAATTTCAGTTATCTGATCGTAATCCATGTCGTTGTAAAATTTGAGGTATAATATTTCTTGTTGCCTGCTGCTTAATTTACTTATAGCAGAAGTTAAAGCCTCTGATTTTTGTATGGTATCCTCGTTTTCAATCCAGGTATTTTCAACAGAAAATGTAATTTCCTCCTTTAAATCGGTATCGGGATCCAAAGATTTGGTTTTATTCTCTTTATTTAAATCTTTTATCAGCCTTCGTCTAAAGGAAACAAACAGATATTTGCGAATATTATCCGTTGAACCGATGGTTTCCTTTGTTCTCCAAAGTTCAACAAACAAGTCTTGAAGGCAATCTGCTATTAAGTCCTTGTCAGGTGTAAATTTCCTTCCATATTTGCAAAGGGCATCTGCTTCGTTTCGAAAAATCACTTCCAAGGCATTCTTATCTCCTGACTTTAGTTTTTGCCAAAGTAGTCTATCATCTTTATTTGAAATCTGCATTTTGAGGTGTCAGAAAGATTTATTTTAAAATAAATTGAAGCAAAAATAACTTTTTTTAGGTTAATGTGAGTACAAAATTCAGGTTTAGCTCTTATTCAGGTATTACAAATAACATTCCAGAACACAAAACGTAAAATTATGTTGAATCAATTGTTGAAATTAGTAAGTATGTTGGCTTTTTCTGCGGCAATATTTTTCACTTCTTGTGAACAAATGGATGCAGACATCGACTTAAGCGAAGATTTTAACCCAATCGAAAAATTAGCTTTTGGCGTAGCAGGTCATGAAGGAGCTGGTCCAAGAGGACATGGAAGAAATGAAAAAGGAGGCCCAATAGGCTTTGGGAAATGTTTTGAAATTGTATTCCCTGTTACTGTGATTTATCCCGACAAGACGACCAAAGAAGTGGCGAGTAAAGAGGCTTATATGACCTTGATTAAAAACTGGAAGGAGGCAAATCCTGAAAGTAAAGAAAGACCTACCCTGGCTTTTCCTTTTGAAGTTACCCTAGAGGACGGGAGTACTGCTACCATCGAAAATGAAGATGGACTAAAATCGCTTGTTATGAGCTGCAGACCTGAAGGTGGCCCAAAGGGTGGAATTTGTGAAGGTTGCTTTACTCCTGTTTTCCCAGTAACCATTTCATTTCCTGATGGCACATCAAAAATAGCTGCATCTGCAACAGATTTTAAGGCTCAATTAGATGCATGGAGAGCAGCTAATTCAACATCAACAGGACATCCACAAATTGCTTTTCCTTATTCTGTTAAGCTTAAAATGGATAGCAGTATTGTGATTTTAAACAATGCAGATGATCTAAAAGCCCTTATGGCAGCATGTAAAGAAGAAAGGCCGCACAAACCATCTTGTTTTACCATTGTATTTCCTGTAACAATTGTTTATCCTGGTGGAAAGGAGGAAAGCGCAACAGATCAAAAAGATTACGTAACGAAAGTCAGAGCATGGAGAACGGCAAATCCTTCAGCTACAGGTCATCCAGAAATGAAGTTTCCTTTAACTGTGAAATTTAAAGATGGAACAACAAAAGGGGTGAATTCTAAAGAAGAATTAAAAACCACTGCTCATAGCTGCAAAGGTTAATTAGGTTTTTGTAAAATAAATGTGCTTTGGAGGGCTCCTGAAAAGGGGCCCTTTTTTGTTAAATCAGATTACTTTCCAATCATTTTATTCCTATCTTGTAGTTGAAAAACAACAGAAAATCAAATGTCGAAAATGGATCCAAATAAAAAAACGCGCAGGAAATTTTTAAAAGAATCAGCAGCTTTAGCTTTGACGACAATAGCATTTCCAGCATGGAAAAATGATGCCATTGCGTTAGATGCTTTTCAGGCCATGGGAACCAGAGTAGGGGAGGTCACTGATGCTACTGCAATTATCTGGACAAGATTAACAGCAAATAAAGAGAGAAATAACAAAGGAATAGTCATACCCGGTCGTGCTCAGGATTATAAAAATAATGCATTACCGGAACCTCAAGTTCCTGTTGAGGAACTTGAGGGGGCGTGTCAGGGTATCACCGGTTTTGTGAGAATTCATTATGGTACCGAAGAATCGCTAAAAAATGCGAAGAGGAGTGATTGGGTAGGGGTTTCAGAAAAAACGGATTTTATCCATCATTTTCATTTGAAAAATTTACAGTCAAATGCTACTTATTTTTACGAAAGTGAGGTTTCAGCTAATAAAAACGAAACAAAATCTTTTAAAATAAAGGGGAAATTTCAAACAGCGCCCTCTCCAGCTGTTGTTTCGGATATACGCTTTTGTTTGATGACCTGCCAGGGATATCCCGATCGGGGTCATCCTGATGGGCATGATATTTATCCTGCTATGTTAGCTTTAAAACCTCATTTTGCTTGCCTTACCGGAGATTTAGTTTATTACGACAATGATATGCCTCGTGCTAACAATGAGCGCCTTGCTCGCTATCATTGGGAAAGAATGTTTAGTTTGCCCCGATTGGTTGACTTTAATAGGAATGTAAATACCTATTGGTTAAAGGATGATCACGACACTCTGGATAACGATTCCAGTCCAGGGGCTAATATGGGGGAATTATCATTTGCCGAAGGTCAACGTATTTTTCGTCAACAAGCGCCTATTTCAGACGGATTAAGTTATCGAACGTTTAGATGGAGTAAAGATCTTCAAATATGGCTTACAGATGGAAGAGATTTTCGTTCGCCCAATGATATGCAAGATGGTCCCGAAAAAACAATATGGGGTGCAGAACAAAAAGCTTGGTTCAAGAAAACGGTAAAAGAAAGCACTGCCACCTGGAAAATTTTAGTTAGCCCAACGCCATTGGTTGGACCAGACCGTGTACAGAAAAACGATAATCATAGTAATCCTGGTTTTAAATATGAAGGCGATGAAATAAGAAACTGGATAAAAGAAAATGTACAAGAAAATTTCTTTATTATATGTGGCGATCGTCACTGGCAATACCATTCTGTTCATCCTGAAACAGGTTTAAACGAATTTAGTATTGGCGCAGCGAGCGACGAACATGCTGGAGGTACCCCAGGAGAAAACAAAAATTATCATCGATTTCACCTGGTTAAAGGTGGTTTTATGTCGGTCGATGTTAAACGTTTAGAGAATATTAGTCTTATTTCATTTCATCATCACGACATTTATGGATCCGTTGTTTATAAATGGGAAAAGGAGAGGAAGGTTTGATTTTTTTTCTCCATTTCCATAGGTAAATCACTTTAATAGATATAGTTTTTTAGCATGAAAAAGGCAATCATTATAGGAGCTACCAGTGGAATAGGTAAAGCATTGGCCGAGATTCTTTTACGTGAGAATTTTATGGTTGGTGTAACAGGCAGGAGAGAAGCATTGCTGGCATCTTTACAAGAACAAGATTCGAGTAGGGTATTCATTAAGAAAATGGATGTCCAGAATGTATCAGCTATAGAATTGATTTGTGATGAACTTGTTAATCAGTTGGGCGGCCTGGATTTAATGATTATTTCGGCTGGAATTGGGGAAGAAAATAAAGCGTTGAATTTTGATATTGAGAATAATGTAATTAAAACAAATATCCAGGGATTCACCTGTGTTGCTGACTGGGCAATGAGATATTTTAAAAATCAAGGATATGGCCATCTTCTAAATATCAGTTCTATTGCAGGCATCATAGGCAATGGTAGTGCGCCATCTTATAATGCAACAAAGGCCTATCAAATCAATTATCTGGAAGGATTGAGACTGAATGCAAAGGAGTACGGTTCAGGGATCATTGTCACCGATGTTCGGCCTGGATTTGTTAATACTGCCATGGCTAAAGGCAAAGATCTCTTTTGGGTATCTCCGGTTCAAAAAGCGGCTGATCAAATATTTGAAGCTATCAAACGAAAGAAAAAAGTAGTTTATGTCTCAAAGAAATGGAAGTTGATTGGCATTTTATTAAAAATAATTCATTGGTAAGGATATTTTTAGGGTCGCCATTTAAAAGATTTTTCATCTATTGCTCTCATGGTACACAAAATACCGTCTAAATGGTCATACTCGTGCTGTAACAACTCAGATAGGTCATCTGTCATTTGCCATTCTTGCGTTTGCCAATTTTCATCTAAATATTTTATGGTCAAACTTTTATGTCTTTTTACTTTGACTAAAAGGTTCGGAAAGCTCATACAATCGTCCCAAAGTTCAAACATTTCTTCACTCAAAAAGGTAAATTCCGGATTTATAAAAACGATAGGTTTGTCAATATTCATATAAATCAGTCGCTTCATAATGCCTAATTGTGGTGCGGCAATGGCTCGTCCGAAATTATATTTTACTCTGATTTCCTGCATTACGTTGTGCAAATCTGCCACCCAATCCTTAACTAAAGGTAATTCTGTTTGCAAAATGGGTTTACAAACTTCGTAGAGTAAAGGATCGCCTAATTGTAATAAGTTTTCTAATCGTTTCATATATTTTAGGAATAAAAGTCGATAATTGCTAAGGGAGAATTTAAACCCCTCTTTTTATTGCAAGGGCAATTTGGCCTACATGATATGAATTATGATATAAAATGTGGGAAAACAATCTAACTTTTGATACTGCTCCAAAAAATGGCGTTTGAACAATTTCCGACCATTCTGAAATAGGCGTACTTTCTATAATCTCATCCAACAATTTAAATCCTTTTTCAATGAGCCTTTTACTCTCCTCATAATCTTGTCCCTGGCGCTCATTTTGTTTCCCCATGGTAGTATTTTGAATGTCGCTTGGTTTGCCAAAAAAATATCCAAACATGAGCATTGTCTCACCAATATGCCTATAAATGAAGCTAACAGAAGCTGTATTTTCATTTAACGACTTCGAAACATTCTCACTATTTACTATATTCAATGCTATCATTCCATCAATTTTTTGAAGACCACATCGTAAACAGGATTTGCAATAATCATTTTGATTTGTATTTAACCAATGGTAAGCATTTAAAACAAGGAGAATTTTTGTTTATACTGGTTTAAATTCTTTATCAAGGATAGCAATACCCATAATGTGCGTTAATTGCTGAAATTTTTCCATTGACAAAGATCCATCTGCTAATTTTTGTTTAAACGCGCGTGCACCAGATTCGCTGAAAATATAATTTTGACTTCGCCATAAATTCAAGGCTAAGGGCATACTTAAAAGGGTAGTTAAAAAGGTAATCAAGTCTGAGCATAACGATTCCACCTTTTTATCTGCCTGCGAAAGGGTAACCAAACAGCTGTATATCTTATTGTTGGCCAAATGAATGATTTCTTGTTTTTCAACTATTTCAAAATCCCATTCTCTCATAATTTGAAGAACCGATTTTAATTTTACCAAATCTATTTCTTTAGCAAGCAGAAGGTTTTTAAATTCCAGATTATAAATATAGGCTGCAGTATCTTTGAAAGGTGAGGGTATGGGCATATCTATTTCTTTTAGTCCTAACATTAGGGGATAGGTCTCCTGGTACATACCTCTGAAAGTATATTCGACAGATTTAAGGCTCTTCTGGTTAATCTGGTTGATAATTTTCCTCTTTTCATCCCGAAACAGATGCCAGAATGAAAATCTTTCGCCACCACAATAATCTTGCATGATTCCGATAACCCTTCCTAAATCGGTACCTTTTATGGCAGCATCGATTTTAGCGGTCATTTTCTCAAATTTATCAACTGGCATATCCAGTGAAATCTGTCCAAATAGATTATACTGCCCAAGGTAAATTACTGCAAAGGCAAATTCTTTTTCTGTATAGGTTGTTTGTGAAACAATCATTGTTCTGCCTGCTGCTATTGAATGCGTTCCAGATTTCCATCGGTTAAAGTTAAGACTTTTCATTTGATAGCTGAATAATGATAATTCCTCAGGATAATCTTCAAAAAGGGAAGATGCGGCATAGTGCATGCCAACTCTTTCAAGGGAAACGGCTGCAGGGATTACATTTTTATGATAACTTATAGAACCGTTATCATAAACATTACTAGGTATTTTGGTCAATTTAAGCAGAAATTCATCTCGGAACTTATGAGACGTTACTTGTTCAGCATAGTGCATGGCTCTATGGGCATATTGTAAAATCTGATCGGTTTCCAGCCCAGAAATTTCATCAAAAAACCATCCACAACTGGTAAACATTAACAACGAATGCCTTTGCATTTCCAATAGTCGCAATAATTTAATCCTTTCCTCAGGCAGTAGCGGTTTTAAGCTGTGTTTCTCAAAAAAAGAATGTATGGTATCTGATTTTCTGTGGAGTATTACCTGAATATAATCATTTCTGGCTGCCCAGGGATCTTTCAATAAGGACAAGGTCTGGTTTTCATAAACGGGAATGAGCTCATCTCTTAAGTGATCCAAAATTTCCCGAAGTGGTTTTCTCCATTTTTGATTCCAGGAAGGTTTACCACCCGTGTGACACCCACAATCAGCGCGCCACCTTTCAACACCATGAACACAACTCCACGAGCTATTTTCATGTATTTTTGCCTCATATATTGGAGGATTTTTGGCCAAGAACTGTCCATAATTTGTCAGACAAATTTTCTCATTTTTCATTAAAGCATCGAAACAGGCAGCAAGGGCCATTTCACCAAATTGATGATGATGTCCGTAACTTTCTCCGTCGGTAGCTATGTGGCTTAATTGCGGGGTATCATCCTGGTCAAATACACTGGCCATTTTTCGGGCAAATAAATTACCATCATTTAGTAAACCATTGAAGGCAACGGATTGCGCTATACCGCCATCGTAAAAGAAAAGAACTATTGATTTTCCGGAAGGTAGCAGGCATTGATAGGCATTTCTCGGATCGATATTATCATGTGCACATTCCGTCCAGTTTCCTTCCTTTAATTTTCTGAACGACTTACCTTGGCGGGGTGCTAAAATGGTATATTTTATATCATTTTCTGCTAAAATCTCTAAAGTTTCCGTATCAACGGCTGTTTCTGCCAGCCACATGCCTTCAGGTTTTCTTTGAAAACGAGATTCAAAATCATGGATGCCCCATATAATCTGAGTCTCTTTATCTCGCTTGTTCGCGAGTGGCATGATGATATGGTTGTAAACCTGAGCTATAGCAGATCCATGTCCGTTAAAATATTTAAGACTTTGTTTGTCAGCATCCAAAATAGCCTGATAGGCATATGGATCATGTTTTTCCATCCAAGCAAGCAGGGTAGGCCCGAAGTTGAAACTCATGTAGGCATAATTAGAGACAATTCCTTTTATTTCCCGCTTGTCGTTGAGTAGCCTTGCTGCAGAATTTGGAGCATAACATTCAAAATTTATTCGTTCATTCCAGTTATGAAAAGGTGCCGCCGATTCCTGATATTCTATAACCCCTAACCAGGCATTTTCACGCGGAGGTTGATAAAAATGTCCATGAATACAAACGAATTTTTTCAGGTCTGTTTTTAACATAATATTTTGTAATATTGAGGTTGTAAAAGTAATCACCCATGCGTAAACTAACCTTATTCTTATCCTTATTTTCTTTATTTCTTTTTATAAGTCTTCATGGACAGGCGCCCGAGAAATGGAATTCGGCAAAAATTTATCATGAAATTCAAAAGCTAAATTTCCTGGGTTCCGTTCTATATTTGGCAGCTCATCCAGATGATGAAAATACCAGACTGATTACCTATTTAGCTAATCATGAAAAAGCTAATACTGCTTATATTTCTCTAACGAGAGGGGATGGAGGTCAGAATTTAATAAGTCCTGAAATCAGAGAATTGTTAGGGTTAATAAGAACCCAGGAATTATTAGGCGCCAGACAAATAGACGGAGGAAAACAATTTTTTTCCAGAGCAAATGATTTTGGTTTTTCTAAAAATCCAGATGAAACTTTCAGAATCTGGGAAAAGGAAAAAGTGATGGAAGACTTGATTGCAGTGATTAGGTATTGGCAGCCCGATATTATTATTAACCGATTTGATCATAGAAGTCCAGGAAAAACGCATGGACATCATACTGCTTCGGCTATGCTGGGTGTCGAAGCATTTGATATGGCCGCTGATCCAAAGGTGTATCCAAATCAATTAAACAGATTACCCCTTTGGCAGCCTAAAAGATTATTTTTTAATACTTCCTGGTGGTTTTACGGCAGTCAAAAGGCATTTGACGAGGCGGATAAAAGCAAATTACTTCAATTTGAAATAGGGGTTTATTATCCTTTGCTTGGAAAATCTAATAATGAAATTGCTGCTGAAAGCCGGAGTATGCATAAAAGTCAGGGATTTGGTTCCTTAGGGGTAAGAGGCTCAGAAACGGAATATTTAGAATTATTAAAAGGGGATTTACCTGAAAACAATAAATTGTTTGCTGGCATCAATACGACATGGAGTAGGGTAAAAGGAGCTGAAAAAGTAGGTGCTTTATTGAAAAAGGTGGAAACCAACTTCAGTATGGAAAAACCTTATGCTGTTTTACCCGATTTGTTATTGGCCCTAAAAGAGCTTGAAAAACTGGAGGACGGATATTGGAAAAGAGAAAAATTAAAAGACCTAAAGATAATTATTAAACAATCATTGGGTCTTTTCCAGGAAGCTGTAGCGACAGAATCGACGGCAACACCTGGGGAAACGATAAAAGTTCAACTAGAATATATTCACAGAAGTCCAGTTAAAGTCGTTTTGCAATCACTTCAGATTTTACCAACCCAGGTCGATACCGTTTTGAACATGGAAATGGCAAATAACAAAGTATTCAAACTTTCAAAACAGATCCAACTTCCCAAAAATATATCTTTAACAAGTCCCTATTGGCTTTTAGATCAATGGAATTTAGGGGTTTATAACGTCAAGGATGAAAAATTAAGAGGCTTGCCCGAAACGCCGAAATCATTAAAGGTGAAAGCTAATTATCTGATTGAAGGAATTCCTTTTTCACTGGAATCAGAAATTGTTTACAAAATGGACGATCCTGTAGCAGGAGAGGTTTATCAACCTTTTGAAATTATTCCCCCGATCACAGGAAGTTTCCAAGAGTCAGTTAATGTTTTTGCCAAAAAAGATAGTCAATCTCTGAAATTGGTCATAAAGGCTAATAAAACGGGTCTTTCAGGTACGGTTTCCCTGGATGTTCCCAAAGGTTGGAATTTTTCTCCAAAGGAGCAATCTATACAATTCACCAGGAAAGGGGAAGAAAGGGAACTATCATTTTGGGTAACCCCACCTGCATTTCAATCTGAAGGGAATGCAAAGGTTATCATGAAAACAGAGGGAGAGACTTATGATAAAAAAATGTTGATCATCAAGCATGCGCACATTCCTGCACAAACGGTGCTTTTATCTTCCAATGCAAAAGTTGTTCGCATTGATCTGGAAAAATCAGGTGAAAAAATAGGATATCTAATGGGTGCTGGGGACGTGGTACCTGCCAGTCTTTCACAGATGGGTTATCAGGTTACTTTGCTCAATGTCAATAATCTGAACGAAGATTATCTAAAGACTTTTGATGCCGTTGTATTAGGTGTCCGTGCTTATAATACCGTTGAAGGGATTGAATTCAAACAAAAAGCTTTGTTTAATTACGTGGAAAATGGTGGAAATTTAATTGTTCAGTATAATACCACAGGAGATTTAAAAGTTTCGGAAAAGGAATTAGCCCCTCTGCCTTTATCTATTTCGAGAGATAGAATAACAGATGAAGATGCACCCGTTACTTTGTTGGTCCCTAATCATAGCTTATTGAATTTTCCAAATAAGATCACGGAAAATGATTTTAAAGGCTGGGAGCAAGAAAGAGGATTGTATTTTCCAGGAAAATGGGATGCCGGCTTTACTCCAGTTTTAAGATTTAATGATCCGGGTGAAAAACCTTTAGATGGTGCCTTACTTGTAGCTAAATATGGAAAGGGTTATTATATATACAGCGGTATTTCTTTTTTCAGAGAGTTACCAGCAGGAGTGCCTGGCGCTTTTCGCTTATTTGCCAATATGATTTCAATGGGTAAAGAGATTAAACCTTAATAGAAATGGAAGAAAAATTTTCTATGATGGAGACGATGGAAGAGGATAATCCGCCTATTATGGGAACATGGAATAAATTATATCTTTTTGTTTTGGTCTTCCATGCTCTCCTTATCCTTCTGTTTTATTTATTCACGAAAGCTTTCTCTTAAAAAAATTGTCACCGTGGCTTTAATCGATTGGATTGTACTGGTAGGAACTATCGCTGGCATTATCATTTATGGTATCTGGAAAACACGAAATGTCAATACAACTCAGAGTTACCTCCAGGGTGATTATGATTTAAAATGGTGGTCTATAGGACTTTCTATCATGGCTACTCAAGCCAGTGCCATCACCTTTTTATCGACGCCGGGGCAGGCTTATGAAGATGGAATGGGATTTGCCCAGTTTTATTTTGGTCTGCCTTTAGCTATGGTTATTTTATCAGTGTTTGTACTTCCTATTTATTACAAATTAAAAGTATATACTGCTTATGAATATCTTGAAGGGCGTTTTAATCTGGCAACGAGAACATTTACCGCTATATTATTCCTCATTTCAAGGGGATTGGCAGCAGGTCTTACCATTTTTGCACCAGCTATTATCCTCTCAACAATCCTTGGCTGGCAATTAAACTTAACCATATTGGTTTTGGGAGCAGGCGTAACGCTTTATACCGTTTCTGGAGGTACAAAAGCGGTAAGTGTAACTCAATTTCACCAGATGGTCATTATTTTGGCAGGGATGGTTATTGCAGCTTTTGTATTGGTTTACAAACTTCCCGAGAATGTTGGTTTTACTGATGCCGTTCGATTTGCCGGATCTATGGGTAAACTGCAAGTAGTCGATTTTTCATGGGATTTATCCAACAGATACACTTTCTGGTCAGGTATGATTGGGGGTGTTTTTTTGTTTTTAAGTTATTTTGGCACCGATCAATCACAGGTTCAAAGGTATTTATCGGGAAAATCTTTGACCGAAAGCAGATTGGGACTTATGTTTAATGGATTACTAAAAGTCCCCATGCAGTTTTTGATATTATTTGTTGGTATTTTAGTTTTTGTCTTTTTTCAATTCAATAAAAGTCCACTGCATTTTAATGAGGGAAATACCAATGTCATAAAGAAAAATGAAAGCTATGCCCTTCAGTATGAGGCCTTAAATAAGGAACACAAAACCTTATTTGAAAGAAAAAAAGAGGTGATTCATCAATATATCAGCCAGTTAAAAACGGGAGATGAAACAATGATAGCTGCGGGTAAAGCGCAGGTAAATCAGGTGATGAAAGAAGAAAAAGAGTTAAGGGTTGAAGCGGGAACCCTTATTAAAAAGGCATTACCAGCGGCGTCAATAAAGGATACAGATTACGTTTTTATAACTTTTATACGTGATTTTCTTCCTGTAGGAATTGTCGGACTACTTTTGGCGGTTATTTTTTCAGCATCTATGTCTTCCACCTCGTCTGAATTAAATTCACTGGCAACCACCACCGTCATTGATATTTATAAGAGATCTTTTGTAAAAGAGCAGACCGATCAGCATTATTTATTTGTCTCAAAGGCATTTACCTTTTTGTGGGGTGCCATAGCTGTAGTATTTGCCTTATCAGCCCGATTATTTGAAAATCTGATTCAGGCCGTGAATATCGTTGGGTCCCTTTTTTATGGCACCATTCTGGGCATTTTTTTGGTCGGCTTTTTTATGAAAGCGGTAAAAGGAAAGGCTGTTTTTTTAGCAGCTATTGTAACTGAATTAATCATCCTTCTTCTTTTTTATCTGAATGAAACAGGGACTCCTATTTCCTTTGGTGGAAAAGAAATTGTGGTAAATATTGGCTATCTCTGGTTGAATCTTATTGGATGTAGCTTAGTAATGCTTGTTTCATTTATTTTAAATAAAATATTGGTTCCCGCTTCAAAAAAATTGTAAATAAAACGGAAAAAGGTTATTTTGAGTAAAAATAATATCCGTGGAAGTAAATAATTTGAGAAGTAGAAACTGGTTCGCCAGGGAAGGCAAGGATGGCATCATCTATAGAGCATGGATGAAAAATCAGGGAATACCCGCGCATCATTTTGAAGATAAGCCAGTCATTGGCATTTGTAATACATGGAGCGAATTGACGCCTTGCAATGCTCATTTCAGAGAATTGGCACAAAAAGTTAAAAATGGCATTTACGAAGCTGGAGGTTTTCCTGTCGAGTTTCCCGTCATGTCAACAGGTGAAACATTAATAAAACCTACCGCCATGCTTTATCGCAATCTGGTAAGTATGGACGTAGAGGAAAGTATTCGCGCAAATCCCTTAGACGGCGTAGTTCTTCTTTGTGGATGTGATAAAACAACCCCTTCCTTAGTTATGGGTGCTTGCAGCGTTGATATTCCAACCATAGTGGTGAGTGGAGGTCCCATGCTTACAGGAAAATATAGAGGTACCAATATCAGTACTTCCGATTTATGGCGATTCAGTGAAGCCCAGAGAATGGGTGAAATCACTCAAAAA
>Ga0214921_10004370_pt1 | contig 20847 bp, 18 predicted proteins | sample LL1505_MetaG_FD_177992 | JGI IMG/M metagenome (GOLD analysis project Ga0214921, IMG submission 177992) | Freshwater microbial communities from Lake Lanier, Atlanta, Georgia, United States - LL-1505 | ecosystem: Environmental > Aquatic > Freshwater > Lake | place: USA: Georgia | collected...
TCGCCCCCCGCCGCAAAAGCGCAGCCCAAATTCCAATGCCCGCTAAGACAAAAAAGACCGCTCCATGCCCCGCGTAATCCCCCAATGCCGTCGCAGTCCCGACTCCCAGAAGAAAAGGGGTTCCAACTAGACAGGCGCCCTCGAGTCCATGGCGCAGCATTGTTTTCCAGAATTTTCTGCCACAGAAAATGAGGGCTGTTGCTATCAACCAGAATAACTCCGTTGCCACGTTGCTCCCCACGCGGGAAAAGCTCGATGCACCAGCTTTCGTTAGCCCCAGTCCTACTCCAACAGTCAGAATGCCACATGCGAAAACCCAAGCCCAACCTTCCAGCTTCTGGCGAACTTTTGGAACCCTCACTGCCCATGCACAAAATAGCAACAAAGGCGCTCCATATAGAAAAGCTCGAAAACATCGAAAGGCAAAGTTCGCTAGTGTTGCTCCATAAAATGGAATTAGATTTGTGCCATGGGAACCGAGCGCCCACACGACACATCCAGCCTCTGTGAATGCTCTCTTCATTGCATCCACTCCAATCCAAGAGATCAAAGCCCCCAAGCCCAAGGCGAGCAAGCCTCCCCAAAGGATCATCTTGCGAGGGGTGAGAAGTTTTTTTGTTCCCAATAAAATCAGAAACATGCCCAGCAACAAGAGAGCCACTACCCACTTCCCGAATGCGCATATGATTAACCCTGTAGACAAAAGGAGGAGCCCTCCGATACTTCCCAAGGCCTGACTTCGCACTGAAAAGTATCCCGCCCAAGCAACAAGGGCTCCAGCAAGTACTAGATAGTCGTAACCTGGAGTCCTTCGCCCATCGCTGAAAACTAGCAATGATGCCGAAATGATTGCACTCACTGACGCTAGCTGAACCCAGCCGCGAGAAATTTGAAGAAATCGAACATAAGAAATGGCGAGAATTCCTGCTATGCCGATTAAAAGCACCAGAGCGAGCACCCGATAAAGACCCAAATCACATCTTGAAAGCAGGAAAAGTGGATGCAAAAGAAAGCCAAAGAAAGTTGAAAAGGTGTTTTTCCAAGGATCTTGCGCTGCAAGTAAATACAGGCCTTCATCTGTAAATTCAACTCCATGCCTACTCCAATAAATCCATCGCCACAAAGCAAAGCTTCCTGTCCCCAACCCGACGAGGGCCAAACAGGTCGGGAAGAAGCGGCTTTTCATTTTTAACATGGACTGGATTAATTAATCCAATCGCAGCGAACTTATCATTTGCCCGATCTTTCGCGCAAGGTGTAAAAGGATTTGGCACATTTTCACATGAACAGCATGCTTATTATTTTTCTAGCTTCACCCATTTGCCCTAGAAAGGTATAGAAACTTCTTTTGAAATAATTCCATCACAACCTTCGGATCAGCATATATTTCGTACTCGGTTCCCTGCGTCCTATGAGGATGAAAATCCATTAATATCTTTATCAATTCATCTGCATGGCGGTACTGCAAAGATTGCCCTCCCAGCATCTCGATATGAGCTCTTTCTCTGGAGCCCGCAAAAGTGATCACTGGTTTTCCCAAGACGGCGAACTCTCCCACGGCCAAACCGAATGTTTCTCCGTGGCAGCGGGCATGAAGCATCGCATCGCAGGTGGCGAGGAATTTAGCCTTTCCCAATGGATCTACCGTGGCCGGAAGATAGTGGATATTGGTCAGATTTTCTGCCTCGCGAATGGATTCCGTATTGAGGAACACAAAGTGATCCTCCGGATTTTGCCGGGCATGTTGAGCTACTGTTTTTCGAACAAAAGGGATGTTGAACGTATCCCAACCTCCATGACGTCCAAAGACTCTTGCCTCTAACGGTATATTCAGCTTCTGCCTCAGGTTTTCTTTACTCTCCAGTTTGGGAGCGTAATGGGGGACAAACGACTCCTCCCTCCCCGTCATGACTCTCGAGGCCCAGCGAGATACATAAGCAAAACAATCTCCGTGAAATTCATCGCTTAGAAACATCGAGTGGATGCAGTTCTTTACCTTGGGAACAACAAATCCGTCAAAAGGTCCTGGCTTAATCTGATAGAAGATATCCACACCTCTTTCCTTCAGCTTTGAGCTTAATTCAGCTTTTGTCCGGTACGGAACAAGTTGAAATCTGGCTTTCCATTTTGCAAAAGTGGGATTTTCAGCGTTTTCGAGCGCAGCCGGGTGGCAAATCACAGATTGGTTGCCGAGAATCGTTTCGTTGAAGTTCGCGTAATCCCAAAGGGCGTTCTCTGATCCTCGTAACGACATTGAATTTGAATGGAATGCCACATTCATCTTTTTTTATCCCGGTAAAACTCCATCCGTTGATAAACCAACACGAGGTGATAGCCCGCACTTTTCATCCGCTGAAACCAGGTGGGTCGCATCGTCGGATTCCATAAGCCGACCCATTGAGGCCGGATCTGCCTAGTACGTATTTCCCTGCAAACGCCTGTACCCTCGCGCGACCCCCTAGTTGTAATGCCAAGAAGATCTTTTTTTCTCTCTTTCGCTGACCAACTTGTCAGGCGCCCTTCATGAATCTCGGCCTCAAGACGCGTTTTTTTGAGTGATAACAAAGCGGAAGGACCATGCTCCCAAGCTTCGACACTCCATCCCTTACCCAGCCCCTCAAACCAAACTCCCAAGCTCCCCACGAGCCCATCTCCCGCAACCAGCTCGTATACCCGACCGGGCCTATTTCCCCCTATAAACCTCTCGCGAAATACCCTGAAGAACCCCTCCTTAGTGAAACCATGATCCTCTAGCCCCCATCTCCGCTCATACCCCGCCAACTTTTTGCGGTACCAGCCGCGTGATATTGCGGGATACCGTCGGTACAACCATCCGCGAATAATACGAAGGACCAATCTCATAGCCCCTTTTTCTAGCACAGAATCTCCTTCGAATCGTCTTCTTCCTATCGCCGTTTTGGGCAGATCCGTTAATGTTCCCCTATGGCGCTTCATCCATCCACGTCCCGTGGCGGTCCTTGGCATGTTGGACAGGATTGGGAAAAGCTTGGCCTGATGCTACCCAGATCGATTTTGAATTGGGCTGAAATTCATGCCGCTCCAAAACTCATATCAAATACCGAAATCAAGACGTGCCTAGATTTCTGGAGCTCGCGGAAAGTCGCCCTAGTCAAACAAACTGCCTACCAAGGGGCTTACCTTCCAGGAGCAGGAAGAAACTGGATGCAAATGATCCTGACAGCCCAGGCTCACCTTGGACCGATGTCTTTTTTGGCTGATCTCAATGCCGACTATTTTGTCGTACGCCAAACGCCTGATCCGGAAACCTATCTTTGGAAAGAAAAGTTTGCGGGGGATCCCAACCCCGAGACTGCATTTCGTCGGGTCGAAGCATGGCAAGAGAGGCAAGAAACGATGGGAGTAGTAAATTGCGATCAGATACGGTGGGATGATTACGACCTTGTGATCGGTCTGGATATTCCTATCCCGACTCACATTGTTTCCAAATCGAAAAAGACGATGTGGGCCTACTACTCCGTCGAAGCAGGTGGCTCCCTTCATAAAAGGTCCCTTGTGGATCCCATTCAGGGATACCATCTGTACCTAAATCACTGTTTCCGCCGTTACCGTGCACGGCCTTGCAACAAAAACCATGTGTTGGAATTCCCCTTCACCTTCCAGTCGGCAGCTTCATGGAAACATTTGGCCAAAGAGACGGCAGGTGGAGATACAAATCGCCAGGGTGCTGTCGTCGACCGAGCCAGCTGGCAATCCCATCCTAGGGAAAAATCCACTTTCATGACCCCCTTATCTGGGGATGCCGCCGCCTACATCCGGCTGATGTCCTTGAGCAAGTTTGCCATCCGAACAGACCCGAAGACCCGTTGGGGAAATTGGGCGCTTGAAGCCATCCAAGCTGGATGCCTATTCCTCGGTAGGGCGGACTCACTCGCTATGCCCGGGGTTCTTCTTCCAGATCTGATTGTCACAGATCTTGCCTCAGCTGATAAAAAGATTGAGGCCCTTCTCAAAGATCCTCTCCATATGCAATCCCTAGCCCAGACTCAGGCAGCTTTGGCGGAACATCTGGCTTTTCGGCGCCCTTTGATGGATCTTACAGCCTGCGCGAAAAAGTTTTTTGCTAAATGAACCCAAAGGTCTCCCTTAACTTCATCGATTTCCCCGCCCAGAGTCGGGCTTTTTTTCTCGATCTACTTTCCCCCCACTACGACTTCACTTTTGACGACACTCCGGATTTTCTTTTCTACTCTCATATTGGACACCGACACCGCCTCTACAACTGCACCAAGATTTTCCACACGCAGGAGAAATATTGGCCCAACTGGAAGGAGTGCGACTATGCGGCCGTCTCCGTCTTGGTCGACGACCCCCGCTCCGCCTACCTGCCCATCTACGCCTTCGACGGCCGGCCGGAAAAGCTAGTTCGGACTTCCATCCCTGATCCCGTGGCCATCCGGGCGTCCAAACCCCACTTCTGCTCCCTGCTCTGCGCTTATGTCGACCGAACCGTTCGTCGGCGTGAGCAGTTTTTTCACGCTCTTAACAGACTTCGCAAGGTTGATTCAGCAGGACGAGCCTTGAACAACACCGGGTACCGTCTACCTCCCGGTGACCGTTATCAGGTAAAGGTTGATTGGCTTGCCGGCTATCGTTTCAACATCGCCTTCGAAAACACCCGCCGGGCCGGTTGGTGCACAGAGAAACTCGCTGACCCCCTCCATGTGAACACAATTCCGATTTACTGGGGAGATCCTCGGGTTAAGGAGTTTTTCAACCCGGAAAGTTTTATCTGCCGGGACGATTTCTCCTCCGACCACGAACTGGCCGAATACGTCCTGCATGTGGATGACACTCCCGAGCTCTACGCCAAATACATACAAGCACCGCCCTTCTATAGGAATGCACCCAACTCAGCTTACGATATGAATGGGTTACTCGCTTTTTTTAATCAGATCTTTAAACACCCCCAAAAACCTGTGGCGCAACGCCGCTGGTTTTTTGGGCTTACCAAATGGAGGCTGGCTAAAAGAAATAAACTTCCAGGAGAGTAGCCCGAATTATACCTCTCAGCTGGTGCCGCTGATCCCACTGATGTTATCGGTGCATTGTATTGATCGCAGTTCAATGACAACTCACAATCCCTGCCTTTCTTCATCTTCATCTTTATCTTAATCTAAAAACCGTGACCTTTCCCAATTTCAACCGTCTGACTGGAATCCTCTGGGACCGTCACTGCGGCCGGCGGGGCTCCAACCTGAACGAGACACAGAGTCAGGAGTGGATTGCCGGCGCGATGGCACGGCGCCAGCCCAGTGCCATCGGAAAGGTGGGCACTTGTGAGCTTCTGGCTTTGGAGTATTTGGATCGATACATTCGTTTGCCTTGGCCGCGGAACGCCAGCTGGGCCCGCCCAGCGGAACGTCTCTTCCACACTGCCGGGGTTTTTCCTGTCCGCCGGGATATTTACCAACGATGGGCCGGAGTATACCGCGACGCGGTTCGGGATCTGGATTTTGTCGCCCAGTGGCAGCCACCCGGCTCTTTTCTCGAAGCCTACGAGCAGGCCTTTTTAAACCGTGATCTTCCGAAAGCTGTGCGGGGCAGTTTTGTGGGGCTGGAGCCAGTTGGCGCCGAGTGGCTTCGCCCTTTGGCGGAGCTGAGGTGGCTGGTGGTCAGCCCCTTTTGTATGACCATCGAATCCCAGCTTCCAAAGCTATCACAGCTGAATGTATTCCACGGGGTGGAGCCAGAACGTCTGGCGCAGGCCGCGCGGTCCTGCCGTTTTGTGCCGTGTCCCCAGCTGCCCTACATGGTGCGGCCCGTGCATCGGGACTGGCTCGACGGGCTTGAGCAACTGAAAAAGGCCATAGCCAAACAGGAGTTTGATATCGCGATTATCGGAGCTGGTGCTTGGTCCCTGCCCCTAGCGGCCCATGCCAAAAGGCTGGGAAAAATTGGTCTCCATTTGGGTGGAACACTTAATTTACTTTTCGGAATTCGCGGAGGCCGATTCGAGCAACGAGGCTTTTATAACGAGCACTGGATTCGACCCATTGAAAAGGAACGCCCAAAAAACCACCAGCTGATGGAAAACAGCGCCTACTGGTGAAATAACAAAGGATCTTCGCGAACTATTGCTGGACTCTTAAAGTGCTTGCGCCCAAACAAAACTTGCTTCGCTCGATAGTATGCTTTCTTGCCCAACACTCTTTGAAGAGCCAATCTAGGTCGTTTTTCAATTTCAAGTATGATTTTATAAAGGCCTTTCCGGGGTCTACTTAATAAGTTCCGAAGGATCATTTCCTTGTTGAAATTCTCCGAACCAAACAAGACCACCGATAACAGGAAAAGCAGCAATATTTTTGCAGGACTAACTAGATCACGACCTGTGGAAGCAAGATAAAGTTGGAAAAAAGTAATCTTTTTATTTTTTAGATAAATAGGTCCCTTTAAATCTAAGAATGCAATAATTTTAAGGATGTCAATAAGCCTCGTATTCGGACCACACTGAAAATTAAGAGCGATATCATCTGAACATGTAAATGACGATTTTCCAAAAACAGAACAGTCGTTGGAAGGCAAATTCTTTTTGGCGGGAAATATATGAATCGGCCCGCTCGGATTAAAGTTAAGCACTTTTATTTTTTTAAGCTTAATACTTTTTCCACCCTTGAGAGAACTCAGCCGATTAAATAGTTCGATTTGAGGATGAGTTGTATGAATTATCAAGGGTAAGTTGCCTTGCTTTACAACCTCCAAAGGTTTGAAACGAATAAATTGCTTTATTCTGTTTGATGAAGCATTTTTTAATAAAGCAGCAACCTCAAGGTGTCTTAAAAGATTTTGTTGTTTGGTGATTCTTTCATTTCCAGAGGTCCAAGCAGCAACTGTTTCCCCGGTATAGAATGATTTTTTATAGTTTTCCAAAAACATGACGCAATGCCCGTAAAACATGCATCTTGTATGCGATTTTAGCCATATTTCGGCCATTTTCTGCTTATTACGAAAACAGTGTGCCCCTAAAAATGCAAAATGTGTAGTGAATCCTGTTTTCGCACATACCCTTCCCGTTATGTAGTTTCCGATCTTAAGCTTGGGAAACCAGGGCACCCGATTTATCTTCCCATTTTCATGTATTTTTGTTCGGAAATATAAATGATCTTTATTTTTGTTTTTCTTGATTAGATTCAGAAAGTGTGAGCACTTCATGAGTATTGGGTCATCATCACCCAGCAGAGTTATCCAATCCCCTTTTGCCGTAGATAGTATTTTATAACATCCCTTTACCATTCCGATGTTTGGTGAAGACTCAATCAATTTAAGGTTTGTAACTCTCTTTTGGATACTTCTTATCGTTAGACAATGCTCTTTTTTCGTGGAGTCGTTGTCATGAATAATAATCTGTACCTCGGGGTGATTGAAGTAGCCCAATTTTTCCAGATCAAGTAAGCGCGCGTTTAAGTGATCTGGCCGATTATAGGTTGGGATTCCTATTGTCAAAAGCAGTTTCATCTTTTTTTATCTTTTTTGATTAAAACTTCTGCATCTTTTTATTTTTACATATTTTGTGTTTGAGTCCTGTTGGTAAATCCCCCGTTTAACTTAGCCTAAGAGAGTCATTCTGATGGCTATAATTCCGCTTAATTATTCTCTTAAGACTTTGTCTTTTTTCCCTGTTTCTTTACAAATAGTTGAGCCTCTGGCCTAAATTCCTCTTTCTTTGATCAATTTGCGCAACTTTGAGTCCTTAGAGTACGGTGCATCGATGTGATCGATAGAAAGAGGAGCATCCTTTTTGCACTCTGCAATCATCCGATGGCCATACTTACCAAGCATTAGCTCCCTGCAGGAGATCTGCCCCTTCTGAAGCGGTATGGCCATATAAATATCATCCTCGGTAAGCAACTCGCCGGGCTTGAGATGCCGCTTGGAATAGACCCCCCTGATGTATGTATCGAGGTAAGCAGTCTCCTTGCCAATCGGGAGTTTCCTTGTCTCACTTGAGCTTCCGCACAACTCCACCGCTTTTTGAAAGGACCTGTACCAAGTGTCAATCTGTTCTGGTAGAGACGAGTACTTCGCAACTTCAAAGCCGTCGCTGTTGATGTCAATGTGGCGCTCAAATGTTCGGGCTCCCTTCCCATAAGCAATTCCGACTGACATCACCCAATTGTTATATTCGTGACAGGAATACCCAATTGTGTGCCCTGGATAGCGCTTCCTAAGGAAGTCAATCTGATGCAACTCTGCCTCATTGTCCTCATGCGGATAGGCTGCCACGCAGTGGTTGATCGCTAGGGGGATGTTGCGGTGCTCGAAAAAAGTTACCACATCGTCCATATCCTTGAGTGGGGTGCCGCCGAAGGAAATCATGCAAGGCTTACGTGTGGATGCTATTTTCTCGAGAAGCATCCAGTCATTTGACCCTGCGCTCGCAATTTTAATAATCGGAAGATCAAATTCAACACACCAATCCACTGATTTTTCGTCGAACGGCGTGGACATAGGGATACAGCCGTTCTTGATGATTGCCTTGATCATCTCGGCATAGTCTGATTTTGAGAGCCGAGTCTCCAAAACTCTCTTCACGTAGCGGATATCTAGACGATCTTTAAAATCCTTGTGAATGAAGCTATCGATATCGCGAAACTGGAGCTTGATGGCCGTCCTGACGTTATTAAATCGAGCTACTCGACTATGTTCTTTAATAATCTGGAGACCCCGATCTACGCTTCCTTGATGATTATTAGTCATCTCGAGCACGAAAAGGTTTTCGAAGATGTCTCGGTTCATTTCTAATTATACTCCATTCTGTACTTTCTCGTTTTGGACGGCCAAATAAAGACTAAATTTCCAGAACTCAAATATGCGTTACTTCCAGTTTCTTATCCATAAATATTTCGACTGCGGGCACTAACTCCTTAGAGAAATCCACCTTTATCTTCTCCATTCTTCCAGGTCCTGAAGTAAGGATACAGTTGACTGAGTCACCGGTATTTTTTTTGTCCTGCCGGATCGCCTTGAAAATGTCATCTCTTCGGGCTTTCAAAAGGGTTGTCTCGTAGGGATGGAACCAAGGCGTCAGCCGTAGTTTAAGATCAAGAAAGTGGCTTTCATCAACAAGCCCAAGCCGGGCCGACAGATATGTAGCTGTGAGGATCCCTAAAAGGACTGCGATTCCGTGTGGGATGGCATATTTTGTAGCCGATTCATAGGCATGCCCGAAGGTATGCCCATAGTTCAGGATATTCCTGATCCCTCGGTCAAATTCGTCCTCCTCAATATAGGGCTTTTTGACGGCGATGGAGCGCTCAACCCACTTTTGGATCACCTCTTTCCCCCCATCTGGATTCAAATCCTTGAGATCGGTCATAAGTTCATCAAACCCTGCCTGTCCCGCAATTAACTGGAGCTTGATCACTTCGCCCAGGCCCGAACGAATCTCATCCCAAGGCAGACTGCTAAGAACATCGGAAGCCACCATCACGCGATGCGGCGGATAGAATGTGCCAATCTGGTTCTTGTATTCGCCAATATTGATAGAACTTTTACTCCCGATACAACTGTCAGACTGGGCAAGAAGAGTTGTGGGAACGAATTCCCAACGCACTCCACGAAATAGAACCGTCGCAATGAAACATCCGATGTCCTGAAGAACCCCGCCGCCAACCACGACGAGAGTACCATCTCTTTTTAGTCCTTTCGAAAGTAACTCCAAAAAAATGGGGGTCAGCCTTTCGTAGGACTTCTGCTCTTCGGTTGCCCCAATGACGATCCTCCTGTTTTCGGAAACAGCTGCACCGATCTCTTTCTGGTAGATTCGCTCAATCTCGCGATCCACCAGATAGTACTGCCCACGCTTCTCGGCCAACCCCTCAAAAACCTGCGCCAAGCTCGCAAAGGTTTCGACGGAGTAATCGTGGGAGTGACTTTTGATCGTAAGCATGAGGAGAGTTTCTAAATGCTAGGAACAGGTAAATCCTCCATCCACCACGATCGTCTGTCCGGTAAGGTAGGTGTTCTGATCGGAAACCAGAAAGCCGGCAACCTTAGCAAGCTCTTGGGGATCAGCCATCCGCCCTAATGGAATGCTGCTGATGATCGAATCCATCTCTTTCGGTGAATTATTCTTTCTGGTCAATTCAGTGTCGACGTATCCCGGAGCCAACGAGTTGACCAGCACTCCGCCTGCCCCGAATTCCAACGCGGCGCTACGGGTAAGCGCATTCAATGCAGCTTTCGTCATCGAGTAAGCCGCCCGCCCTTCTTTGGTGACTATTCCGAGGATCGAACTCGTATTGAGAATGCGTCCATACCCGCGAGAACTCATTCCTGGTGCCAGAAACTGGATGAGACGCACCGCAGAAGTCAGGTTTGTCTGGAGCGTCTTAGTCCAAGTGTCCCAACTTATCTTGTTAATTTTTTCAGGCACGTTCATGCCGGCATTATTAATGAGAACGTCCACAGAGAGGTCAGAATGCTTCCTCAAATACGCTTCGACTGAATCTTTCGAAGCAAGATCCAACTCCTCTCTGGATGGGGAGAGCACTGCATATCCCGCCGTGACTAGTTCTTGTCGGATCGCGGCTCCGATACCCCTTGCCCCACCTGTGAGAAAAACGGTTCTGTGGTTGTTCATGGTAAATTCAGCCCAGACTTAAGGGGTCACCATATTACCTTGGAGCTCTTCCCTGTCCAAGAATGGAGACATGTCCTCCAGAGATGCACTTATCATGCGCCCACCCTCCAGTTTGCGAGAGGAAAGCTTGGGAGCAAAGGCTTGTGCAAGATCCAGCATAACTTCACAGATAACGGGCCCCTCCAAACTCAATGTTTCTTTGATCACTTCATTCAGTTCTTCGTGTTTGCAGCAACGCCGATATCCCATGCCAAAAGTTTCGGCGACCTTTCCAAAGTCCGGGAAAGAGAGGCCCGAGTCCGTTCCGCAACCGACAATGTTGTCGGGAAAGAAGTTTCCCTGTGTCTGGCGGATCGAGTGATATCCGGAGTTGTTGAGCACAAAGATTTTGATCGGTAGTTTTCGGCCAGAAACCGTCTGTAACTCCTGCAGGTTCATCATGATGCTCCCGTCTCCCGCGACGCAGATGATCCTTTTCTTTTGCGGTAGAGCCTCGGCTGCACCGATAGCGGCGGGAAGGTCATAGCCCATCGAGGCACATCCGGAATTCGTGAACAATCTCTGTCCTGGGCGGATCTTGATTGCCTGAAAAGCCGCAACACAGGCCGTCCCGTCTCCACAAACGATAATCTCTCTATCCTCCAGATGCTCCGACAACCTTTCCATGAAGCAGTAGGGATTGACCCCACTGCTGCTTTTCCAGTACTCAGGCAAAACCACGGGGTATCGCTTAACGCGCTCCTTGCACCACCCCAACCATTCGGCGTGATCTGCCGAGTAATCTTTCAAGGACGCCGAGAAAAGCGGAAGAAAGTCGCTTAGATCAGCGTGTATAGGGAGATCAATACGGATTGTCGGCTTTTTGAGTTCCGCTGCATCGACATCAACCATTACTTTGAATGCCCGTGGCGCAAAGTTTTCCCAGTTGTAGGAAACAAGTCGGATATTCAGACGGCAGCCCAGAATGAGCAGAAAATCACTGTTTTGAACTGTAAAGTTCCCCGCCCTATCCCCTAGTGATCCCGGACGACCCGCATAGGACGGATGATCATTAGGCAGCAAATCATTGGAGTCCCAAGCTCCCACAACCGGAACACCAAGCCGTGTGGCCAATTTGAGAAAAAGATCGTACTGGCCGGAAAGGCGTACGCCAGTTCCAGCATAGATAACGGGCCGTTTTGCGGCGGCCAATCTTTTCGCCACAAGAGCAATCGATTCCCCAAGATGATCGGTCTCATAGCGGATCGTATCCTCCTTGGGATCGTATCCTTTCAGTTCAGAGGGCTCGATTTTTGCTCCCTGTACATCAATGGGAATATCCAACCAGACAGGACCGGGGCGCCCCTGTAAGGCTAGGTGGAGTGCCCTTTCCAAGTGATAGCGTATGGTGGATGGATCATCGATCAGCACAGCGTATTTGGTGATTCCCTTTACCATCTCTACAATGTTCACCTCCTGATCGCCAAGTTGACGCAATGGAAGCCCAGTCGAGCTCACCAAGGTTTCACGCTTAGACTGTCCGGAGAGAGCGATCATTGCCATTGAGTCGACATAGGCCCCGTAGACTCCAGTGATCGCATTGGTGGCTCCAGGACCGGCCGTCACATTGACTGCGGCGATTCGGTTGGAAACCCTGAAATACGACTCTGCGGCCATCGCACAGGACTGTTCATGGTGACAGAAAACCTTCTTGATTCGGGATTCCCTTCCAAATGCATCATTGAGATGCATTGCAGCCCCACCAGTCACCATGAAGACATGGCCAATGCCGTGATCAGCGAGATAACGGACGATGTAATCGGACAGTCGAATCATGAGGCTAACATTTTGTGCAGAATAATCAGGAAAGGGCACTCCTAATTGTTAGTATCATATAATCTTGCAGAATTGCACGGAAAACAGACCGGTTTTATTTTTTTAAGAAATGCTTTTCGAACGCCGTTGGGATAAGTTCTTTGGTAGCCAAATCTTAGTTCAATCACATCTCCGCCCCTTCTTTTTCGAGCATCACTGAGTTGAATTTTTTCCTCTTAAACAGTTTCTATCTTTAGCACCTCGCCACTCTTTGTAGCTCGCGCTAAGTGTACTCCTTGTTTTTATTAAAAGAATCTTTTCCTTGCACATTCAACCTGCCCCTTACCCACAAGCCCCCTATTAGGGTGAGGGTGCTCGCAATTATTGACTGGGGGATCAATATGCGCAGGTATGCTTGGTGCCAGCGTTCCATATTGAGGATTTGATTTCCCGATTTTATGTGGATTGCTGTGAACGCATGGTTTACTTGCCTTAGTGGCTGTTCGATACCATTCAGCCAAGCGCGCCATTTAGGATCATAAGGGAGATGGATTACAAGCCAACCCTCCTGCTCTGCATTTAGCCGCACTTCAAGTGAATCGGGTTCGTGACAGATGAACGCAGCATGAAAAGGTCCTGTTATTTTTTAGCGGGGGAGCAAGTTGATGAGCCGGATAGCGTGGCGACCTGACACATGGAAGTACAACCTACGTTTTTTTATATTCTGCAAGTCAAGCTGGCCTGCAGGCGTCAATGCTCCTTGATCTGGAACCAGTTTTTCATCGCCAATCCGAAAGTCGATGCCTTCTACATCACGACCGAAGACCATGCTTGTTGAACCTGATGGAAATTCTTGCGGCAGCTCAATCCAATAATCTCGAAAGCCAGGAATGCGATTCTCATCTAAAAGTTTAATCACTCCCCTGCATTTTAACTTCACGCCATTTTTTACATATTCATTTCAAAATTGACCAATAATAATCTTTCATATACCCGACCTCTAAAAATAATGCCTCCCAATCCTTTACCTGTAATGCTGTTTTTGCTGTTAAGTTCCAGTTTGAGAGATTTCTTTTTTGATCCTCAGTTTCCCACGCGTGGACTGTAATAAATGCCTCTTTACGACTCACTCGGATAATTTCGCGTATTGCTTGTTTGCATTGCTCTAGCGGTGGGTTGCTTACAGTATTAACCGAAACTACGAGATCAAAACTTTTGTCTGGAAAAGGCAGGCTTACTGCATCTGCAACCTTTATATAGTCCCGGACACTAGGATGAGCATTTTTAACTGCATACTCCGATATATCGACACCAGCTATATAAATTTCAGGAAATTGTCGTTTTAGATCGTGTAATAGATACCCTTTAGCACACCCAACGTCCAAAACCCTAGCCCCTGATTCAAGGTTATAATAGTCTCTGAGCCGTTTCGCTGTTTTGGTCCAGAATTTAGGGTCGTATTTATACCCCCCATAACCATATAGACGATCCCCATCAAAGTATTCCTTGCCAAATTTTCTTGCTACTTGCAGCAGTTTTTGACTAACCATCTGGTCTTCCGTTGTAATAAAATTATTTTTTTCAGCAGGCAAACGCCCTTTTCCTGAAAGCTTGATTTTGCCTCTTGCCAATAAAGGTCGGCGCGATTTGGGGTAAAGATCTAACAAATTTACTTCTGACATATTCTCAGCTCATAGGCGCGTTATAGGATGGAATTTGCATGGCTTTTGCAAATTCGGTCCTTTCAAGAAATGGTGCCATGTCCTCAAGGGGTCGGGGTGCAAAAGTACCATCTGGCTTACGATCAAAACCTTGCCTTGGTATTACTTCTTGGTCTGGGGAGCATTTAACTACGCAAAGCAAAGGGCCCTTTGTGGAGAGGGCCTCACTGATGCCTTGGTGCAAATCTTCAGACCGATCAATCGAAACTACGGGCAGACCATAGGCGGCGGCAACTTTTGTGTAATCAGGTAGGCTGACACCGCCGGAGAGGGCTGAGCCAATATAGTTTCCCTTAAGGAACTCTTTTTGAGTGTGACGTATAGATAGATAACCGGAATTGTCGGTTACAAAGATTTTTATGGGCAGGTTGTGGTGGCGGATAGTTTCAAGTTCTTGTATATTTAATTGCAGACTCCCATCACCGCACAAGCAAAGTGTCCGTCTTTTGCCGCTTCCATAGCAGGCTCCGATACTCTCGGGCAGTCCCGAACCCATGGCACAAAGTCCCGTTGACAGAATCATACGCTGCCGCCCCTTGATCTTAAAAGTCTGGTATGCCACGTAGACATTGGTGCCCCCGCCATCCACGACAATCACGTCGTCGCCGTCACTCAATTCCGACAAGGCCCGCACAAAGTCGTATGAACGGAGTTCCCCTCCAGCCGGCGCTGGAGGAGAGAGATACAGGTCGCGATAGAGAGCGCATGCGTCATACCAAGATTTGCAGCCAAACCCCTCGTCATTGGGAATACGCCCCATTAGCTGTTCAATAAAAACTCGGGCATCCGAATTAACGGGCAATTGTAAAGTGATAGAACGGTCCGTCAGCTCGTCTGGATCAATATCAACCATGACGATGCGCGCGGATCGTGCAAAAGAGGAAAACATTGTGCCTGTGATTGGGATACAAAGGTGTGACCCTATTGCGATAAGAAGATCGCAGTTTTGAATTGCAAGGTTAGCAGCTCTTTGTCCAGCGATTCCCGGCCTGCCGAGGTTACTGGAATGGCTTGTCGGCATTATGTCGACTGCGCCCCAAGTCGTGACAAAGGGAATTCCCGTTCGATTAACAAGTCGTGAGAAAACCTCCTGGGCCCCAGCCAGAGGAACACCATAGCCGGCAAGTAACAGGGGTCTGCGGGATTCACTCAACCATTTGACACACGTTGCGATGTCGGTGTCTGATGCCGGCTGAGCGGCCGGAGCAGTCTCTTCGGCGGAGTAAAAAGAAGGTAGCACCCATGGGTCAATTTCAGCCCACTGCAGGTCAAGCGGAAGATCTATCCAAACCGGACCAGGTCGACCACTGATTGCGATGTGAAGTGCTTTTTCCAATTCGTAACGAATAGAGGAGGCATCCTTCACAAGGACGGCATATTTTGTCATGGGAGAGACAAGTGGCATGACTTCAATATGCTGCGTGCCGATCTGGCGGTGCTTTCGGCCCATAGAAGTGTGAGATAGTCGCGCCTGACCCGAGATGTAGACGCAAGGCACAGAATCTAACCAAGCCGCGGCCAGACCAGTAAGAGCATTCGTAACCCCCGGACCTGTCGTCACAAAGCACGCCCCGGGCTTTCTGCGAAAGCGGGCGTAAGCTTGGGCGGCAAAGGCCGCTGCCTGCTCATGGTGATGAAAAACCGGCTTCACACAGCCACTTCTTGCCGCTGAGTCAAACAAGTGAACGACAGCACCACCAGTAAGTCCGAAGACGTGATCAATGCCATGCTTCGAAAGAACATCAATGACGTAATCGCTAAGCTTCATGTGTAATCCTTGTCCAATGAGCCATTCTCGCGAGAAACCGCTAAAAAAACTTGGCTAAGGGTCAAACTCCTACTCCGTCAAAATGAAAATAGTGTCGTGCCTGGCCACCCTCTACCGGCACGATGGATCCCACGCAAAAAGACGCCCTCTCCGAGCAAAGAAGTGCAACCATCGGACTAATTTCTGCAGGTGTCCCGAAGCGTTTCAGAACTGTGCGCTCGGCGAGATACTTATCTGCATGCTCTGGGCGTGTGCGCATAACATGCGCCCAGTGCCCATGTTCGGTAAAGACGACGCCAGGCAAAACAGCGGACATCACGATGTTATCTGGCGCAAGTACCCTCGCCATGGATCGAGAATACGCGGTGTAAGCGGCCTTTATAGCACAGTATGGAACAGGGCCGCTGTTTTCCATCGAGGCGCCGGCCGAAATATTGACAATCCGCCCCCACTTTTTACGGCGCATCATGGGTATGAAAAAGTTGTTAATTTCCACATGGACCTCTAAATTCAAACGAAAGACCTTTCTCCATTCACTTATTGGACAAAGCGGGTCGGTAATACCCAAAGTGTCGCCAACGTTGTTGACGACGATATCAGGTTCCCCAAATTCCTTCACGATATGTTGACCTACTCGATGGGGCTCACCTTCAAGCGTGATGTCTGTGACTACACCAATGTGTCCTTGCGCTTTTCCCCCGAGCTTGGCCAGTGTGCAATCAAGCGTCTCTGGGTTTCTGGAAGTAATCGCCACCTGAACTCCTTCGTTCGCCAATTCAATGCAAATGGCTTCGCCGATGCCCGTGGCACCACCGGTAACAACAGCTTTCTTTCCCCTTAATCCAAGTTCCATAAAATATCAGTTTCTTTAGCAGGATTTATTTTTGAAAGAGTTGGCAAGTCCTTTATCCTACTCAAAGAAGTTGTTTGCGCGATTGAGCAAGAAGCATAGCTACTTCAATTATCATGTCTTCTTGGCCTGCGACAACCTTTCTTTTGCCAAGCTCAAAAAGCACATCCCTAGGATCAACACCATATTGAGCAGAGATTCTGTGGACATGGTTGGAGAAGGTCGATACTACCCCAGCCAAACCGCTAACAATACTCCCAGAACGCACAATCGGTGCCGCTTTCATCACCTGCTTTTCCGCAAGGTCTGAAAGGTCCAGAACCTTATAAAGGTCGATGTTTGTCTCATATCCCATTTTTGCCAGAACAGGAATCAGCACTTCGAGTTGCGTATTGCCAGCACCTGCCCCGAATCCCCGGGCCGTCCCGTCAAGAATGGTGGCGCCTGCTTCGACAGCAGCGATCGAGTTGGCAACCGCCAGGCCAAGATTGTTGTGCGCGTGCAAGCCAACTGGAATTTCGAGATCTTGTGAAAGAACCTCAAAATGTTTTTTTATATCACTTGGCAAAAGAGCTCCTGCAGAATCCATTAGCACGACACCCTCGGCGCCGTATGATTGCATTTTACGACTTTCAGCTAAAAGCGTCTTGGTGTCAGCCATATGGCTCATCATTAGATTTCCAAAAGCCTTTTTTCCTTTATCACGCGCGTAAGACAGATGTCGGGCGGTTGTGTCAGCTTCTGTGCAATGCGATCCGACCCGAACCACATCAATGCCTAGCTCTATCGCAGGCATCAAATCGCGCTTGATTGTCCCGAACCCCGGAATGATGAATACTCCAAGCTGTGAGTTTCTGAGGTTTTCTCGCGCAATGCCTAGCATCTCAGCATCCGACAAAAGACTGAAGCCTAGCTGCAGAGATGACGCAGCAAGACCATTACCATGTCCTACTTCAACGATTGGTATTCCAGCTGCATCAGCAGCGCAGCAGTAAGCAATAATCTGTGATTTACTGATCTGATGCTGAACTGCGTGACTTCCGTCACGTAGTGTTGGATCGCTTATGAGAACATGCTTCACCCGATTCGATTATCCTTTTTTGCGTAGGCCTCTGCTGCAGCGATTGCTGCGCAGTTAATAATATCTAGGTTTCCAGCATAGGATGGCAGGTAGTCTCCGCTTCCAGTGACTTTTACCATCATGACAATGCGGTTGTGCTCATAAAAAGGGGGGACAAGCAGCTGATATCCAGGCGCATAACGCTGTGTTTCGCTTACTAATTTATCAACTTCTAGGACAAGGCGCTCAAGATTAGCCTCTGGAACCATAGCGCTGATTGTTGTTTGCATTTCGATAGGTGGCAGCGCGGGATTCAAAATAAGTATGGTTTTTACGCGCGAACATCCCGTAAAGAACTGCAAAGCGTTTTCCGTTGTACTTATGTATTCATCAAGATTGCTCCGTGTTGCCGGCCCTGCGCTGAGTGATGAAATTGAAGATACCACTTCCAGGTACTCGACCTGGGAGTGAGTCTGAGCCACTGCATAAGCCAGCGGAATTGCAGCCTGCCCGCCACAACTCACCATATTAATGTTTTTTTCGTGGAGCGCCTCTTCAAGATTGATCGCTGGTATAACCATATTGCCAACGCGTGCAGGAGTCATATCGATTACTTGTTTACCAATCTGTCTGAGAATGGCGTCGTGCTTTATGTGCTCGGTGGCGGAAGTGGCATCGAAAACAAGATCGCATATGTCTGGGTCGTTGACTATGGCCTGTATCCCTGCAAAGGAAACGTTCACCCCCAATTCACGCGCTCGCTGTAGCCCACGGCTTTTCTCGTTACGGCCAATAAATAGCCTGCACTCGAGTAAGGAAGACTTTAATACTTTGGATAGCAAATCTGAGCCGATATTTCCGCTCCCCAGAATTGCAACTTTCATTCTTTCGGTCATAAAGGCCTCAAAAGACCCCCTGAGACGTAACTATATACCGCGCCGACAAGGCCTTTAGGCGCTCTGTTATGGAGCGCGAGCTATCCAACGCGGTAATGAGTACCGCATAATCTTTAAGGCTCTCATAGTCGGGAGCAAAGTCGATGGTCGTAGCTATGCTAGGATATGTCCGCCCCTTTTTGTCGAGATTGTCGTCTAGAATAAAACCCAGATTTCCGAGGTCGGATTTCATATGATAAGCTAATATCGGAAGCATTTGCGCGGCGCCGAATCCAATCGCGGTGGCCCCGGAATTCGTCAAACGAACCAGCGATTCATTCAAGCACTCCATAGAACGGCGATAACTTTTGTAGCCGAGCAGAATCCGCTCCCGAGTCACGAGCTGGGGCATAGCGGAAGCGCCCAGGCTGTTATCCTTACGTTGTGGCTTGGAAAAGGCGACCAGTTGCGTGCCTAGCCAGTAACTATAGTTATAGCGATGGGCGATAAATTCCCCTCCCAATTCTTCGATCATTCTCCTAAGCGAATGCATGGAGAAGTAATTTAGGTGTTGGTGGAAAATTTGATCGAACCGTCCGATGGTCAGCAAAGTCTCAAGGCTGGGAATTTCTAGCACAAAGAGGGCCCCTGGCTGGGCCCGCTCATAAGGGCCTCGAAGCGACTCAAGCGGATTGTCGACATGCTCGAAGGTATGGGCAGAGAGTACCAAATCAGGCCTCACCGGAAGATCTACAATAGGGTCGATCTCCTCGACGTATTTCCCGTGTACGTTAATGGACTCAGAACTGTCTCGCGCTTGGTCTTTCCAAATCGGATCAAAACCGACACAAATCTTTCCACGCCCGGCTAACTTCCTTAGAAGATAAAGGTCGTTGCAGCCGATTTCCGCGATGCAATCAAAATTTCGGTTGCCAATAATCTCTTCAACAAAATTTAAAAAAAAGTCGTTGCCTCGGCGTGAGATGGGACTAAGCGAAGAACGGTGAGTGTAAGTGTCTTGGTATAAGTAGGTCGGACTGATGGTGTCGCGCAATTGGCCGTGGCCACATGCTGTGCACCTCATAAAAGCTTGGTCAAATTCTTGGTAGTTTCCCCGTTCTTCAGGTAGGACAAAAATGCCGGTCAGAGGCAGCCGTGGTAGTGCGATTACTTCGTCAAGATCGCGATTCCCGCAGGCTGCACAAACGTGACGCCGGGTGACTTGAACGCCAGATTTTTTCTTAGGACCCATAAATGCTTTTTACAGAGGCGTCTAGATTTTTGCCAGATGACTTTGCTCAAGGATGATTAAAAACGGATGCCTTAAAAGTTCTCTTTTTGCTTTAAAAACAAGCTTCGTCACTTTTTCCTCGGCGTAGTCACGAGAAATGATGCCATTTAAGCTGATCAAGACTGGGCCGATTTGAGCTTTGACCGCCACAGCATCAAGGAACAAGTACAGCATGGATCACGGCACCCTTGCGCATGTCCGCGATGATATTGTTCACATCCGAAAGCGAGCCACGCCGGTTTATAAAGTCCGATGGGTCAAAAGCGCCGTTGGCGATCTGGTCAATTATTTGTGGAATATGGTCTTTAGGTCGGCTTTGGCCGCCCTCCGACCCCGTGAGAGTACGTCCAAAATGGAGCGCCAATGTTTGGATGCTGATTTTTTTGTCGTACGGGAGAACGCCGAAGAGCACGCAACGACCTCCCTGCAGGCGCGTCAGCTCATATGCGCTCTCGATCACGCCGGGATTTCCTGTGCCGTCGATAACCACATCCGCCAATCCACCTAGGATTTCCCTGACCCTCTGCGGAGCATTCTCGCAGGATGCATTGACTGTTTGCGTCAAGCCGTGTTGCGAAGCCTTGTTTAACTTATGCTCGTGGACATCAATGCCAATAATGGGATTTGCGCCGGCCAGCTTTGCACCGAGCACAACGCCAAGACCTATTCCTCCGACTCCAAAAATCACTACGGATTCGCCCGCCTTAACCTTCGCATCGTTGTTGATGACCCCGAACCCTGTGGTCAGCGTGTCGGCTAATAGACAGCAAAGCTCGAAATCGGTATCAAGCGGAACCTTAGTCAGGCGGTTTTCGGAGATGACTGCGAATTTTTGAAACGTAGTGATCGGGCCCGCATTTACCCGCT
>Ga0214921_10004371_pt1 | contig 20847 bp, 19 predicted proteins | sample LL1505_MetaG_FD_177992 | JGI IMG/M metagenome (GOLD analysis project Ga0214921, IMG submission 177992) | Freshwater microbial communities from Lake Lanier, Atlanta, Georgia, United States - LL-1505 | ecosystem: Environmental > Aquatic > Freshwater > Lake | place: USA: Georgia | collected...
TGGGGGACAATCCAATAAAATATAGTCATATTGATCAATTATTGCTTCGATTGCTTTTTTTAGCCGTTGTTCTCGGCCCATTTCAGAAACCAATTCGATATCTGCACCTGCCAAATCCAGATTAGACGGTGCGATAAATAAATTCTTGATAGATGTCGGCTCAATACAGTTCTCTAATTTCTCGTCACGCAAAAGAACATCGTAAATCGTTGATTCTAAATCTCGTGAGTTGATTCCAAGACCGGTAGACGCATTACCTTGCGGATCAAGATCAATAATTAAAACCCGATATTCGAGTTCGGCTAATGCCGCGCCAACAGTGATCGTTGTAGTAGTTTTTCCAACGCCACCTTTTTGATTCGCAAAAGCAATTATTCTTGGTAATGGGCGGCGTTCCGTAACGCTCTCAGGTTGATCTTTTTTACTCATACTGAGAGCATAATCTCTCAACGCTTGCCGCTTATGGATAGGCGGAAATAGCTCTGAATATGTGTTTCACGTGAAACAATTTGTGATTAAATGCTTAATTTAAAGGGTTTTGAGATAGTTTCTGGTACGTAAGCAAACCCTATGAGGCGGTGGTTTCATCGTCATCTGAACCAAATTGTTTCACGTGAAACATTGCCACGGCGCCGATTCTTGAGGGTCCTTCTAGACCCAAGGCTCTTACTTGTTGTTGATCCCATCGAGAATCACTGTCAGGCGGAGGTTCACTAATTATGATTGTCCCACCTGGTTTGACGAGGTCTCTGGACAAATTGAGTGTTTGTATTGGTGGACCTAAACCACGACTCATCGCTACATCAAAATGTTTAGCCCAAGTCGAATCTTTGGTCATATCGGTTATCTCGCTACATCTGACAGTAACTCGATCTACAAGGTTTAGTGCGTGAACGGCCCTTACCAAAACATCAGTGCGTCCCACTCGGCGATCAACCAAATGGAGCCTCAAATATGGACAAAACAATGCAACAATTAAACCTGGCACACCAGCACCACTGCCTAAATCAACTGCGGTACGCGCCGTATGTGGCATGGCATCTGCAAACCACTTGGCGTGACTAATAATCTCTGCGACTGGAGCGTTAGATAACGCCCCAATTCGCTGGGCTTCTCGAAGAATTCTTTCTAAAACTCGAAGGCGCGATTCATCAACTAGGTTTGAATTAGTTGCCGACGGCTCAGTCACACAACAAAACTACACTAGTTAACGCGAGTATTAGAGGGTTTTATGACTCTGATGAATCACCAGTGTCATCAGAGTCATCAGAGTCATCGAATTCTGTTGAAGTTTCAAGAGTTGAAGCCAAAGCCACAACTACTCGACGAAACGGATCAGTGCCCTCAGAACGAGTCGCAATACCCTCGCTGTCAACAAGTGCGTCATGAACGATCTTGCGGTCAGATGAGTTCATCGGCTCTAACGCACGTGCTTGTCCCGAGGTTTTTACATCGGCAGCAACTTTTAGAGCGAACCGACTTAAAGCTTCACGGCGTTTTTCACGATAACCAGCAACATCTACTCGAAGCCGAGTTTCGTGGTCACCTAAACGACGTTGACTAACAACACGAGTTAAATCTTGCAACGCCAACAATGTCGCGCCCTTGGTGCCAACCAAGAAATTAAGATCGTCGCCCAACACATCGATGTCAATGTTTTCGCCATCAACTTTTGATGAAACTGATCCTTTCAAGCCGGCTGCAGTGACAAGTCCTTGCAAAAATGTAGTTGCTACATCACTCACAGTGGTCGGATCAACTGGCGGTAGTTCGGCTCGCGGTGTACGTTCGCGCGGTGCTTCACTTCGATTTGAACGCTCTGGGCGAGGTGATCGAGAGCCTCGTTCTGGACGTGGACCACGATCATTTCGGTCTGAGCGTTCAGGGCGAGCACTTCGTTCATTAGATTGACCGCTTGGTCGCGATGGGCGATCAGTCGTTGGCTTGCCACGACGATCACGGCGGTCGGCTTTAGCGCGAACTGAGTTTGGCTTAATTCGTGCTCGAACTCTGGCTTCGCCACGAGTTCTACCGAAAAGGCCTGCTTTTGGCTCTTCGACAACTTCGAATTCTGCGTCTACATCGTCAACCCCTAAACGATCAAGCGCCAAAGCTTTTGCGTCATCAACTGTCTCTGCTGTTGTTTCTACCCATTCCATGATTCAATTTCCTTTCGGTTGTTTTCTAAAATTTAAAAATTAATTATTTGGTTTATTTTTCTTTTGCACGAAACTGCTGCGGTTCTTTCCTGGCGGCTGAGGTCGGCGTCGCGTTGGTGCAACAGAACTATTTTTCGGCGGAGTAACACGCTTGCTGATAAAAGTTTGCGGTTCACTCGAATTTGCCTCTTTTTTTGACTTTTGCTTTTTGTCTTCGTCCGCAGAGTTTTTCATTTCTCGAGCAGTAGCACTTGCGGCTTGTGCTTGCTTGCCGAGGCTGTCGTCTTTTTTATAAAAACGCTGGGTGATATATTGCTGCTGAATAATTCGAATAATTGCTTGCATCATGTAATAAACAATCAACGCGGTTGGCAGCCAAATCTGAAAAACTGCAAACGCAACAGGCATATATTGCATCAACTTTGCCTGACTTGCCGACATCGTTGGACTAACGGTTCGGGATGCAATCATTCGTTGTTGAACTAGATATAAACCAGCTAAAACAACCACTAATAGCGCATAAATCAACCCAGAAGCAAAATTATCTTGCATCGCTCGAACCGGAGTTTTAGCTAAATCGACACCAAACGAGAGCATCTCGGTTTTGCCAACAAGCGATCTATAAATCGCTGAGGTTTTATCAAGATGTTTTGGAACAAATGGACTATCAGGGGTTACACGAGAAGTTAAGCCTCGAATTGCCCGAAACATAATAATAAAAACTGGCATTTGAGCGAGCAAAGGTAGGCATGATGCGAGTGGGTTAACTTTGTGCTCTTGATAAAGCTTCATCATCGCTTCGTTTAGTTTTTGTCGATCACCTTTAAATTGTTGCTGGAGTCTTTTCATTTCTGGTTGAAGGCGCTGCATTTCAAGCATGCCCTTGGTGCTTTTAAGAGTTAGTGGAGTGATCAATAACATCACCGCGACTGCAACCATTGCAATTGCGAAAGCGTAATTGGGTATCCAACTATAAAAAGTTGCAATCAACCCAGCAGCCGCATTAAAAAAAATATCAAACATGATTGTGAGTCGCTTTCTTTAAATGTGAATGACTAAAACATTTCTCTGGGACAGGGTCATAGCCACTCGGTCCGAAAGGTCGACAACGAGATATACGACGCAAAGTCAAAAGCCCACCCTTGAAGGCACCAAAAGTCTCTATTGCGTCTGTGGCGTAATTTGAACAACTTGGATAAAACCGACAAGGCGACAAACGATAAGAGAAGACATTTTGATAAAAATTGATGAATTTAAGCAAAAAATTACGCATAATTAGCTGGTTTTGATGGTTATTGCGACTTTTTGAGCACATTTTGCCAATAAATTGTCAACATTTTGACTTAAATCAACAAATCTGAGCTTTTTGGCCCCTGAATAGGCACCGATCAGATACCAGCCGGGCAAAATTGATTTAGTTTTAAGGATTTCGCGCAATCGTCGTCGCAATAGGTTGCGTTCGACCGCTCCACCCACTTGATTGCCTATTGCGTAAGCAACTGCTGGCTGAGTCAAAGTTTGATCAATGATCATACTGCACCAAAGAGACCCTGAGCGAACATATGTTCCGTCTTGCTGAAGTTGTTGAAAAGTCTGTCGCGTTTTTATGCGACTGATCAAGCAGAGAGCCGGTAGCGGCCCTTTGCCCGACGAGATTTAAGCACGGCCCGGCCGGCTCGAGTGCTCATACGGTTGCGGAACCCGTGTTTGCGGGACCTACGGCGATTGTTTGGTTGAAAGGTGCGTTTCACGCACGGCTCCTGACGTCAAGAAAAATTTCCATGTCTCAGGCTAGGGGTAGAAGTATCAGAGGGCAACGCCAGAACAAAAATCCTCAGCATTTCTCTCCCTGTGGAAAACCTGCTAATTTCTGCGTCCCGATTAATTTTTTACGAACCTATCCACACTGTCTTGACGGCTTTGCTGGTTTCGATGGTTTTGAAAAGTTGGTCTCAATTTTACAAATTTAATTACCGCAAAACAAGAAGCAAAGCACTAGAGAAAAAGAAATGGCTAACGAAATGACTAGCGAAACAATCGACTCAACCCAAGAACATGAAACAATTTGGAAGGCGACGGCCCAAGTTTTGCGCTCGCAGGTTTCTGAAGCTGTGTGGTTCTCAACTTTCAACGATGCGATTGCGGTTGCCGACGACAAAATGAGTTTGCGTTTAAGAGTGCCGAACTCGTTTGTTAGAGATCGAATTTTGACTCGCTATATGTCGCTGGTGCGAGATGCGCTAGACGAAATCGGGGCTGCCGATCGTCAGCTTTTGGTTGATATTCAAACCGCTACAGCCAACGACGTTCTAGAGCAATTAACAGTAGAAAAACCAACGTCACTTTCTGAACCAGTTGTTGTTGAACGAAAGTCGGAATCTACAAATCAAGCGGTGACACAAAGAACCCGAGCGGGCAAAGGCGCCGCAATTGGACTTAATCCGCGATACACATTTGAAACTTTTGTTAAAGGTGCGTCAAACCAGTTTTCTTTGGCTGCGGCTATGCGTGTTGCCGAAACACCAGGGCGCTCATATAACCCATTGTTTATTTATGGTTCGGCGGGTCTTGGCAAGACGCATTTACTGCACGCAATTGGCTACTACGTGCACGAACATTACCCGGACCTTGAAGTTCGTTATGTATCAACTGAAACTTTCTTAAATGAATACGTCGACGGAATTCGTAACAACACAATTGCTGCGTTTAAAAGAAGGTATCGCGAAGTTGATGTGTTACTAATCGACGACATTCAATTTATGGAAGGCAAAGAAGGACTTCAAGAAGAGTTTTTCCACACGTTCAATTCGTTACACGGTGCAAACAAACAAATAATTATTTCGTCGGACCGGGTTCCAGACGCCATTCCAACTTTGGAAGATCGTTTGCGCGGCCGTTTTAGATGGGGGTTAATCACCGATGTTCAGCCGCCAGACATGGAGACTCGGCTTGCAATTTTGCGAAATAAAGCCGAACGCGACGGTACAGATATTGCTAGCGACGTTCTTGAATTTATAGCCAGCAATGTGACTTCAAATATTCGTGAACTAGAAGGCGCACTTATTCGCATTACGGCCTACGCAAGTCTTAATCGAACACTTGTTGATGTTGATCTCGCCAAAAATTTATTGACTGAATTGTTGACAAAAAATGCTGTCAAACCACGCACTAACGAACAGTTGCTCAAAGAGATCGCCGACTATGTTGGTTTTAGTGTCGAAGACATTAAAGGTAAAAGTCGACAACGACCTCTGGTTACCGCCCGCCAAACTGCCATGTATGTGGTTCGTGAATTAACCGATCTCAGTTACCCGGCGATCGCGCGGTTATTTGGCGGACGAGATCACACGACTGTAATTCATGCTGTGGAAAAGACCAATCGTGTAATTAAAGAAAAAAAGCAAGTTTATGAACAGGTGACTGAGTTAGTTAAGAAATTCAAGACGTCATGAGTGCCCTGTGTATAACCTTGTGTAAATCGGAGGATTTGCTCGTGGAAAACATGGGGTTATCAACTGGTCACCAAACTACAAAGTTGCAAGATGTGCCAACACCTAATTGCCTTTCCACATGGCCAAACCGCATCTACGCTGGATATGAGATGGTTAATCCACAATCCACAGGCCTTATTACTGTTATTAGTTATATATATGAATTTCCACATTCAATAACCGGCAACTCTGTACAAACTCGCACACATGATCAAGTGAGGTTTAAGCCATGAAATTTAGGGTCGAAAGAGATTTGCTTTCAGAAGCACTTAGTGGCGGCGCTCGTGTTGCTTCAAATCGAAATAATGCAATGCCGGCTTTATCAGGTGTGCATTTTGAAGTTAAAAGCGATGTCCTTGTTTTAACTTCGACAGACAACGATCTCAGTGTGCGTTTTGCCTTAGCTGTGGCGGGGCTCCAAGATGGTGTCGCAGTTGTCAGTGCAAAATTAATTAGTGACATTGTTCGTTCCATGCCAGAAGAAAAAGTCACTGTTGAGGCGCAAGGAGACGAAATAACTGTTTCAGCTGGAACCTCAGAATTCAAAATACATTTATTTGCTGCGTCTGATTTTCCAAATATTGTCACCGCTGGCACACAGTCCGTAACGATCAGCGCAAAAGTTTTTGCTGAGTCACTCGACCAAGTCGTTCGTGCGGCGTCGAGTGATATGCAACGTCTGGCTTTAACAGGTGTGTTGATGGTTGCCGAACCAGATTCGGTTTGTTTGGTTGCGACAGACTCATATCGTTTGGCGGTGCGCGAACTGCCAGGTGCGACAATGCTTGGCCACGGGGCAGAAATCGTTGTACCAGGGCGGGCGTTGGACGAACTTAAACGACTGATCGGTGACGCCGAAACGATGACAATGGCGCTTGGCGAAAACAGAGCAACTTTCGAAGTTGGAAACGCGACTCTGACGACAACACTTCTTAATGTCGAATTTCCCAAATACAAGCAATTGATTTCCGCCAGTTATCCAAATAAGGCAACCACGGCGAGAGAACCATTTTTAGATGCTGTTCGACGGTTGCGAATTCTTGCACGAGAGACAACACCAGTTCGTCTTGAAATGTTAAAAGATTCAATCCGGTTGTCGGTAGTCACTCAAGACCTTGGTCAAGGAGTTGAAGAATTAGAAGCCAAACTTGATGGCAACGAGATTATTGTTGGCTTTAATTCGCAGTACCTTTTAGACGGAATCGATGCAATTAATGGTGATGAAATAACAATCGAGTCAACAGATCCAGTTAAACCAGCAGTTTTGCGTGGCGTCGGTGACAAGAATTATTTATATCTTGTGATGCCGCAGCGATTAACGACCTAGTTCGACACAGTTCGTTTCTAAAACAAGACTGCAACAGAAACTTGACGAGCGTCAACCCGACGTGATTCTTCAACATATTGAACTCAGCGATTTTCGTAACTACACGAACGCAAAGGCTGATTTCGATACTGGGGTAACCGCAATCATCGGCTCTAACGGTCAAGGCAAAACTAATCTCACCGAAGCACTTGGATATTTATCCACCATGAAGAGTTTTCGTGGAGTGCCAACCGAGGCAATGATTCGCACTTCAACGCACACAGCATTTGTTCGCGCGCAAGTGCGTCACGACGACAATCGAGAAATTTTGGTCGAAGCAAAATTAACTACACAGGGGCGCAACCAAGTTTTAGTTAACGGAGTAAAACTTCCCAAAACACGAGATCTACTTGGCATGGTTCGGACCACCGTGTTCTCGCCCGACGATTTAGATTTAGTTAAAGGCGGCCCGCATCTTCGTCGTGACTTTATGGATGATTGTCTGGTTGCCTACGCAATTAAATACGATGCCCTGAGACTTGATGTTGATCGAGTTGTGCGACAACGAAACGCTGTGCTCAAACAATCTGGTGGGCGAGCAAACAACGCAGTTAATTCGATGTTAGATCTCTGGGATGAGAAACTTGTCAGCGTCGGCACGCAACTCGGCGACGCCAGAAAGAATTTGGTTGCCCAACTCACACCGTTTATTGCTCACGCTTATGAAGAACTTGCTCAACGCTCAAGCAACATCATTATTGAGTATTCGCCGAAATGGTTAGATGCAGGCTTAGAGATATCACTGAAACAATCGCGTGGCGAAGATCTCCGTCGCCTAGTCACGACAGTTGGTCCGCACCGCGACGATATTGAATTGGCGATCAATGGTCTGGCGGCAAGAACACATGCATCACAAGGTGAGCAACGAACTATGGCGCTTGCGTTACGACTCGCTCTACACCGTTTTATCAGCAAAACGGTTGGCGAGATACCGATTCTTGTTTTAGATGATGTGCTTTCTGAACTTGACCCAGACCGAGCACGAGCGCTACTAAATCACTTTCCAGTTGGTCAAGTTTTGATTACAACAGCATCCGAGTTACCTCTTGGTTCACACATAGGTAGGAGTGTGAGAATTCAAGCCGGAACTATTCTTGAATCATTATGAGTGATCCTGAAGATTTTCAAGACGAAAGCCACAGTACATCATTGGGCGAAGAAGTAAATCGGCTGCTTCAAAGACTCGGCTCGCCAAATATTGACACAGTTTCAGGAGTTTTCGGATTATGGAAAGAACTCGTCGGTGAACAAGTGGCGCAACATGTGTCACCGATCAAACTTGACCGTGGTCGTCTACTAATCGAAGTCGATGACCCTGCATGGTCAACCCACATGAAGTTTCTTGAGCGAGATATCTGCACAACTTTGAGTCGGCACACCGGCACAACAATTAGCGGGATAGACATCAGAGTTAAGTCAGGTCGCGCGAACAACTAGATAGTAGAATAAGAAGGCTTGTTTAGTGATTTTTTCATCTAAATATCAACCCAAAACATCCGAAAAGGTATCTCAAAAATGGCAGTAACCAAAGCTAAACCCGCAAAAAAAACAGGTTCAGCAAAAATTACCCCGGCCTCTTACGGTGCCAAAGACATTCAAGTTCTTGAGGGATTAGACCCGGTTCGCAAACGACCCGGAATGTATATCGGTTCAACTGGTTTGACTGGTTTGCATCACTTAATTTGGGAAGTAGTCGACAACTCTGTTGACGAAGCAATGGCCGGGTATTGCACGACTATCACGGTGACGATTAATGAAGACGGTTCGTGCTCTGTACATGACGACGGTCGTGGTATCCCTGTTGACCCGTATCCATCTGGGCCACACAAAGGCAAAAGCGCGCTTGAAGTTGTGCTCACCGTTTTGCATGCGGGTGGCAAGTTCGGCGGCGAAGGTTACAAAGTCTCTGGTGGATTACACGGCGTAGGTGTGAGCGTTGTCAATGCGCTTTCTAGGCGACTTATTGCAGAAATTGATCGTGATGGAGCAAAATACAAACAAGAATTTATTGACGGCGGAAACCCAAAAACTAAAATTCAAAAAGTCGGAGCGGCGTCATCGAAAGCAAAAACCGGAACAACGATTAGTTTTTGGCCAGACCCAATAATTTTCGCGTCAGAAGGCGTTGAGTTTGTTGCCCGCACCGTGCTTGAACGGTTGCAGACAATCGCATTTTTAAATCGCAACCTTGAAGTGATCTTCGAAGACAAACGTAAAGATAAAAAAGACAAAGTCACCTATCAATACAAAGGTGGCATTATTGATTTCGTCAAACATTTGAACGTTGCTCGCGAATCGCTTTTTAATAAAGTTGCTCATTACGAAGCAAGCGAAGCCGATCAGACATTAGAGATCGCTCTTCAATGGAACACCGGTTACTACGAAGGCATTTTCGGCTACGCCAACGGCATCTCAACAGTTGAGGGCGGTATGCACGTCGAAGGTTTTAAGACGGCTTTAACTTCGGTGTTGAACAAGTATGCACGGTCATCTGGTGGACTAAAAGAAAAAGATGAAAACCTTCTCGGTGAAGATATTCGTGAAGGTCTTACCGCAATTATCACCGTCAAATTGCGCGAACCACAGTTTGAAGGTCAGACAAAGGCGAAACTTGGCAACGTTTCAATTCGATCGTTTGTTCAAAAAGAAACAAATACAAAGCTTGAAGAATGGTTGCTTGAAAATCCAACCGAAGCGAACCGAATTATCAAAAAAGCAGTGGCGGCTGCCCAAGCACGAATCGCGGCAAAGAATGCGCGTAATGCAGTCCGTCGAAAAACTGCTTTGTCGGGTGCAGGAATGCCGGACAAACTTAAAGATTGTCAAAGTTCGAATCCAGCCGACAGCGAACTATTTATTGTTGAGGGAGACTCCGCTGGTGGCACCGCCGTAGATGCGCGTGACCCGCAGAAGCAAGCGATTTTGCCAATCCGTGGAAAGATTTTAAATGTAGAGCGTGCGCGTCTCGACAAAATGTTGAAGAACACTGAAGTGCAAGCTTTGATCACTGCAATCGGCGGTGGGGTAGGTAACGATGAATTCGTCGCTGACAAAGCGCGATATCACAAAGTGATTATTTTGGCTGATGCAGATGTCGACGGAAGCCATATTCGAACATTGCTTTTGACATTTTTCTATCGTCAAATGCGACCAATGGTTGAAAGCGGATTCATTTATATTGCTCAACCGCCGTTATTTTCAACCGAAGTTGGAAAAGAAAAGACATACCTTAAAGATGAGTCAGCAAAAGAAAAGTTTTTAATAGCAAATCCCAACCATAAAAAAGAATTCCAACGCCTCAAAGGTCTTGGTGAAATGGATTGGCAAGAACTTCGCAGCACAACAATGGACGCCGAAACTAGAACGCTACTGCAGGTCAATGTTGAAGAAGCCGCTGAAGCCGAAAATGTGATGAGCGTATTGATGGGCGATGACGTTGAAAGCCGCAAAGCGTTTATTCAAAAAAATGCGCGTGATGTAAGAAACCTTGACTTCTAACCAACACATGAAACTAACTTTTTAAACCTACTTTTAATCAGGACAACAAAACTATGGCAGCAAAAAAACCTAAAAAAAATTCGGCTAGCAAAAAAGCCAGTAAAGGCACTAATAAAAGTGCTGCTAAGCCAACGAAGAAACTCGCCAAGAAGTCGAACCTGAAGCCAAATGCAAAAAGTGTTGGCGTCGCGCAATTGCCACTCGCGCCAGGTGTGAGTGTGCAACCGGTTCAGTTGCAAGATGAGATGGAGCGTTCATTTCTTGATTACGCAATGTCGGTTATTATGTCGCGCGCGCTACCAGATGTACGAGACGGGTTAAAACCCGTTCACCGCCGAATCATCTGGGATATGCACCAACAAGGTTTTCGTCCAGATCGACCGTTCGTTAAATGTGCTCGCGTAACTGGCGACACGATGGCGCGTTATCACCCGCACGGTGATGGTGCGATCTATGACGCTCTTGTGCGTATGGCCCAACCGTTTTCGTTGCGGCACCCACTGATTGATTTTCACGGCAACTATGGTTCACCAGACTTTGGACCTGCCGCGAGTCGTTATACCGAGTCGCGGTTGCATCCTCTTGCAATGCAATTACTCGCAGATATTGACGAAGACACAGTTGATTTAATTGCAAACTACGACGGCACATCTGAAGAACCGTCGGTGTTGCCTGCGCGGTTTCCAAACTTACTTGTCAATGGTTCGCAGGGCATCGCGGTCGGTATGGCGACGAGTATTCCGCCGCACAATCTCGGCGAAGTGGTAGACGCAACACTGCACTTAATAAATCATCCAGATGCGTCGGTTGCCGACTTAATGAAATTTGTCAAAGGACCAGACTTTCCAACTGGCGGTTTAATTCTCGGTCGCGCCGGAATCAATGACGCATATAAAACGGGTCGCGGAAGTATCAAGATGCGCGCAAAAGTTGCAATCGAAGAAGGTCAGCGTAATCAGATGAGAATTGTGGTGACCGAATTGCCTTATCAGGCGAGTTGCTCGGCGATTGCTGCGCGAATTCAAGAACTTGTTGATGGTGGAGATCTTGATGGCATCGCCGATGTCAACGACAACTCGTCGGGTGGCGAAACAAATTTAATCATCACCCTCAAACGTGATGCAAATTCAAACGTAGTGATGAACAATTTGTTTAAGTTAACAACTTTACAAACAAGTTTTCCTGTGAACATGGTTGCACTGGTTGACGGAGTGCCACGAGTGATAAATCTTCGTGATGCACTGCAGGGTTATGTTCGTCATCAGATAGATGTGATCACGAGACGCAGTAAATATCGTCTGGCGAAAGCACAAGATCGTGGTCACATTCTTGAAGGTCGACTGAAGGCTCTTAATGTCATTGATGAAGTGATCAAAGTTATTCGTGGAAGTGAAGACGGCAACTCAGCTAAAGCAGCTTTGATGGGTAAGCAGTTTGGGTTTAGCGAACGACAAGCGATCGATATTTTAGATATGCAACTGCGACAACTTACACGTTTGTCGCGAATTGACCTTGAGACAGAGCAAAAAGATGTTCAAGCACGGATTAAAGAACTTAAGGCAATACTCGCCGACGACAAAAAACTACGAGCAGTAATTTCACAAGAACTGAGTGCCGTGCGTGAAACGTTCGCCACAGAGCGAGTTTGCAAAATTACTGCTGATGTTGGTGAGATGAGTATCGAAGACCTAGTTGATGACAAAGAACTTGTAATTGTCATGACGCAGGCGCAATACATTAAGTCAGTATCAGCAGATTCGTTTAGATCACAAAGTCGTGGCGGTCGTGGAGTTAGTGGTGCGAAGATGAAAGACGCTGACATTGTGCGAAATGTTATTTTCACAACGACGCATTCGTATCTCTTATTTTTCTCAAACCGTGGTCGGGTATATCGCCTTCGATCATTAGATATTCCAGAACGAGAGCGGACAGCCAAAGGTATTCCGATTGTCAACCTTTTGCCATTGAAGTCAGGCGAGACAATTCAAGCGATTATTGATACGCGCGAATTTCCTGGTAAACGGTTTTTATTCTTTGTTACAAAACAAGGTCAAGTTAAAAAAACAGCTTTCGATGAATACGACTCTTCTCGTCGAGATGGTTTAATTGCGCTCAAGTTGCGACCAAAAGATGAGTTGATCCGTGTTATTGAAACACACGGTACTCACGATGTGTTTATTATCAGTCGTGATGGTATAACGATTAGATTCTCAGAAAAACAAGTTCGACCAATGGGCAGGTCTGCTGCTGGAGTGCGCGGCATGAGGCTTCGTTCAGGTGATGAAGTCGTGTCAATGGACATCGCAAAGACAGGATCTTCATTGCTGTTAATGACCGAGTCTGGTTACGGCAAACGAACGCCACTCAACAATTTCATGCGAAAAGGTCGTGGCGGTTTAGGAATGATCGGCATCAAACTCACCGGTAAAAAAGGTCACGTTGTAGCGGCATTTATGGTCGGTGACGATGATGAAATAGTTGCTGTATCTTCGGCTGGCACAACTATTAGAACGCCAGTTAAAGACATTTCGACACAAGGTCGGGCGGCAACTGGTGTGCGGGTGATGAGTCTTGGTCAAGGGCAAGTTGTGGCTTCGGTTGCACCAATTTTGGCGACCGACGAAGTTTAATTATTTTTTTTAAAACCAGTTTTAAAAAAAATGACAACGGCTCGGCTGCGTTATTCATTATGGTTGCGATAAGTGCAACATTTCTCACAGTTGCCGGGTTGAGCAACTCGTTAAACACAATCATTAGTTCACAACGTGCGCAGGTTGCTGCTGATGCAGGCGCACTCTCTTGTGTGATTTATGGACAAGATGCTGTTGAGCAAATCGTTATCGAAAATAAGGCCGAACTGATTTCTGTAATTTTAAAAGATACCCAATGTCAGGTCGTTGTGCAGTTTCATGGTGTTTCTCGTGATGCTTATGCCATGACGAGTACTGATAGTCATCTGCCTACACTGCAGAGGTGAAGTTGTCGAAACCCGCTCCCAAAAATAGACCACGCGTGCGTCGTGTATCGCGTGTGATTCGAGATATTGATCCATGGTCGGTATTTAAAGTTGGTTTGGCTTTTCACCTTGTGTTGTATTTTGTAGTCTTGATTTCGTTGATGTTGTTATGGAATGTTGCTCAGTCAACTGGCACGATAGATAATGTTGAAAATTTTATGGAGTCATTTGGTTGGGAAACGTTCTCGTTTGACGGCGGAGCACTTTTCAAAAATCTGAGTATTTTTGGGCTATTTATGGTTATTTTGTTTACAGGGCTATGGGTACTAATAGCGACTATTTTTAATCTGATTACTGACCTCGTCGGAGGAATTCGGGTTACTGTGCTTGAAGAAGAAGTACGAGCCAGCAATGATCATGTAGTTGAGGCTGGTGCAACTCAGCAGTAGCCTTGCAAGTCCTCGTATTACAACGGGGCTATAGCTCAGTTGGTTAGAGCGCATCCCTGATAAGGATGAGGTCACAAGTTCGATTCTTGTTAGCCCCACAGCACAAATTCGTCTTCAATCTGATGGGATTCACGCCCAACGATAAAGTAAGGGGTATACAGACCATGCTTTGCGGTTCGCTAAATATCCAAAGACATCTAGATCGTCGAAGTTACTTCATTTGAGCGAGTCAAAAACCGCCTATCGCTATTACGCCTATGGCCGCCAGGCACTTGTTGAAGCTTTGCGACTCGCCGATGTTATGCCAGGTGACGAAGTTCTGGTACCCGCTTTGATTTGCAAAGATGTCCTCTCATCGGTTCATACAGTTGGTGCAAAGCCAGTTTTTTATCAAGTTAATCAGAATCTTGCACCTGTTTCATTGCCGAACTCTTCACTTATAAAAGCAGTCATCGCAGTAAATTATTTTGGCTTTGCACAAGACTTAGAAATATTTTTTGATTATTGCAAGAAATATTCTGCGAAACTTATTGAAGATAATGCTCATGGCTATTTAAGTGCAAACATCGATGGAGTTTTGCTCGGTAATCGGGCGCCACTAGGCATCACAAGCATCAGAAAGACGATTCGAATCCCCGATGGCGCGAGACTACATATAAGTGACACGAAACTGTCAGAACTTATACCGCCTCAACTTTCGCTCAATGAAAAACCATTAGGCGCAAGATACTTTCTTCAGAGTAGATTTTCAAAAGTTGAACGCCTAACTAGATTGCCATTACTGCGTTGGGCGAGATCAATTGTGCGTCTGCGCAGATTTTTAACAACAGGTGAATTTATCGCTACGTCAACGGCACTCGATGAAACCGAAAATGTAGTACCAGTTGGACCACGAGATTCATCTATGAAAAAAATTCATAAGTTAAACGAGCATGTTGAAGCAAGACGAAGAACCGAACTTTATAGGCGTGTGAGTTCTGCTCTTGATAAATCAAAGATCACCCCGGTTCATGGTCGTCTACCCGAGAATTGCACTCCTTACGGATTTCCTTTTTTCGGCGACGCGAAAGCAGCAAAAGATGTTCAGCGAATAGTCAATAGTTTTGGTGTAGAAGTAGTTCGCTGGCCAGATTTACCTGAAGCCGTTTTGGCGGATGCCCCAGATCACTATTCGAATTTATGGTTAGTGAATTTCTTGTGAAGAATTTAATTAGTGACGGTGTCTGGTCATGTTGGACTGGTACAAATACCGAATGGAATGCAAAAGTTGCCAGTCTTGAAGGGCGAAATATCTACCAAACCGCGCAATGGGCCGATCACAAATCAAATGCTGGTTGGCAAACATTTCGATTTATTTATTCGGCTTCTGATTCGGCTAATACAACTATTGCCCAGTGTTTAGTTCGTCCAGGGCCGCTTAAATCTTTTGTTGTTTGGATTCCAGGTGGGCCGTTAGGTGATCTAAAAACAATTGGTAAAGGTTTCGTACAAGCCGTCAAACAACACTTGGGTGCCTCAGTGATTTATTTCCGGGTATCAATAACACTCCAAGCCACAAGTGAGTTGGAGACGATATTAAAACATCGTAAGTGGAAGAAAGCTAAAAAAGTTATCGGTGCGGCACTAAGCATGATCTATTTGCTTAATGCTGATCAACAAACCCGGGTTGAAAAGTGCTCCCCCAATTGGAAACGCAACTTAAAGCGCTCGGCGAAAAATGTCAGTGCACCGTATGTGTGGGAGACACCAAACCCGCAGGAGATTTCAAGTGCATACGAACTCATGGATGAATACAAGAAAATCGAAGGTCTTTCGTTACAACGATCTGTTTCAGATTTACAGAGCGTAATTTCGGTCTTTGGCAGTCAACTTTTGTTAGTCAGAATTAATGATCTCAATGGCGATCCATTAGCAATTCGGGGGGCCTTAATTTTTGACAACCTTGCTTGGGATTTTATTGCGCTGACCACGCCTGCGGGGAGAAAAACTTATGCTTCATATGCAGTTTTTTGGTACCTTGCTGAGAAATGTTCTGAGGCAGGGGTGCAACAAATTGATTTGAGTGGGATTGATCCGAAAAAAAATAAAGGTGTTTATGATTTCAAGAATGGAACCGGTGCCACACCGATTGAGTACCAGGGCGAATGGGAAATTTCATCACCATCTTGGTTTAGACCACTCGCAAGTAGGCTCGTTTCGCGCCGAGTTTCTTAATACTCGCATGTTTATTGAGCTCAAGTTGAGGTGATTAATGTCTGACTCAGAACAAAAGAAGCGAGTTCTATTTATATTCACTGAAGACTGGGCATTCTCAGCATTATTTCTTGATCGTGCAGTTGCTGCGCGTCAAGCGGGCTTCGAAGTTGCTGTGCACGTTCGGTGCACAACACATAGAGAGATAATTGAGCGCGAAGGTTTGCGCGTGATACCCCATAATATTTCTCGAAGTGGGACCAACCCGTTCAGTGCACTTTGGTCGATATGGAAACTTGGAAAAGTTTTTCGTGAATTCAAACCGAATATCGTGCATTTAATTGCGATCAAGCCGATTGTTTTGGGTTCGCTGGCTAGTTTTTTTTACCCAGATGCCAAAATAATAAATGCACCGGTCGGAATGGGCTATCTGTTTGCATCCAATGATCTGCGTGCCCGAGTTTTGCGCCCAGCAGTTCGATTGATGCTCGGAGCCCTGTTGGGTCGGCGAGAGGCAACGACGATAATCGAGAACTCAGACGACCTAGCCAGTCTCGTAGAAGGAGAGTTTCTCAATCGAAATCAAATTGTCTTAATTCGGGGTACCGGTGTGAATTTAGAAGTCTTCAAAGCATCGCCTGAACCCAACGGAAACAAAGTTGTTGTGCTTGTTGCACGAATGCTCATCGATAAAGGTGTTTTTGAGTTCGTTGAAAGTGCTGTTGCGATCAGAAAAACGCACCCAGATGTTGAGTTTTGGTTGGTTGGAGATGTTGATCTTGGAAATCCTGGTTCGTTAACCTCTCAGCAATTACAAGATTGGGCGACAACTGGCGCAATTAAGTGGTTTGGTTACAGAAACGATGTGGCCGAAATTTTGAAGCAATGTCATATTGTTTGCTTACCGTCATATAGAGAAGGTTTCGGCAAAGTATTTGTTGAAGCGGGTGCGACGCAGCGCGCAGTCGTTGCAACTAATGTCCCAGGTTGTCGAGAAGCAGTAGAAGATGGAAGAAACGGTCTATTGGTTGAACCGAAAAATGTTCAGGCATTGACCGCAGCATTAATTTGTTTACTTGATGATGATCAGTTGCGACTGAAAATGGCTGCTGAGGGTCGCAATCGCGCAGAGAACGAGTTTTCATCTGCGACAATTAATAAGCAAACAATTGCGGTGTACCAGCAGGTGCTCGAATCGTCTAGTTTGTAAACTAAATCATTCAACTAAACTAACGATGTACTAGGAGGTGGCGGTGAAATTTATTAGACGCGTTTTACTTGCTGTCAGTGTGGCTGGTGCAGTTGCCGGTGTGATTCGCTTCAAGGGCAAAGGTGTTGGAGCGATTAAACAAGGTGGCTGGCGCAAAGTTACTGATTCAAAGCAAAACTGAAAATCAAAGGTTAATTAGATGATTGGCATCGTAGGTGCTGGCGTAGTTGGCTCTCGGGTAGCCGAGACACTGCGATTATTCTCGCAGCAGCAAATTTGTGTTTATGATATTGAGCAGATAGTTAGTCAACGCCTAGCCGGTCGGTTGAGCGGCGGAAAATCTCAAATAGGTGTTGTTGATCGAAACTCGATGAAATCGGCGAAAGTCGTCGTACTGTGTGGGCCGTCGCCACATTTTTTAATCGCCAAAGAATTGCTTAATGCGAGTGTGAGCGTTGTTTCAACAAGCGACGATATTGCTGACTGTTTGAATTTGTTAACACTTTCACAACTCGCTGCCGAAAATAATGCGAAATTAATTGTCGGTGCTGCGTCGTCACCGGGTATGTCGGGTTTATTGGTGCGACAACTTGCAGAGTCTTTTGACTCAATTGATGAAGTTCATGTTGCGCTTCACGGCACCGGTGGCCCCGCGTGTGCCAGACAACATCACCGTGCATTATCCGGGCAATCAATCGGTTGGCATGATGGAGAGTGGTTGCGTCGTCCGGCAGGAAGCGGACGAGAACTTTGTTGGTTTCCAGAACCAGTTGGTGCATATGACTGTTACCGCGGCGAATTACCTGATCCGCTTTTAATTAAACGTGCTTTTCCGGAACTTGAGCGTGTCACTGGACGTGTTACTGCGACACGACGCGATCGAGTTTTTTCTAGAGTGCCGATGATGATTCCGCCACAAGCCGAAGGTGGGATGGGCGGACTTCGTGTTGAAGTGCGTGGAATGAAAAGTGGTGCACGCTTGGTAGATGTGATTGCCGTTGCTGAGCGTGTTGGTCAAGTCGCTGGAGTTGTTGCTGCTAGTACTGCTCACGCAATTGATACAAATAAAATTGGCGAACACGGCGCCCATGTTCTAGGGGATGAGTCAATGCCGAATTCATGGTTGATTACACAAATTTGTAGTGCAGGTATAAATTTGCATTCGTTCGTTAGGGCTTAGTCAAACTTTAGATTCAATAATTCAATTCACTAATTATATTCTCACTCATTCTCAGATATCGTGCTGAATGTGTCTGTGGCAAATAAGCGGTCAAACAGCGAGCACAGTGATGTACGCCATGATGTGCACAGTGAAGTAATGCGCAGGTTTACCAAACACAACCAACGGTATACATCACAACGTCGATTGATCGTGACGGTTCTGTCGACTTCTGATCGTCCATTGATGATTCAACAGATGTTGAAGCGCTCGAGTAATACTAAAAAAGTTTTGGCGCAAAGTTCTTTGTATCGCAATCTTGTCGTGCTTGAGGGTGTCGGCGTGGTGCAACGAATTTTCAGCACCGATGACGTGGCGCGTTACGAACTTAACGACGATATTCTTGGCCATCATCATCATCTTGTCTGCTCAAAGTGTGGCGATATTCGCGATGTTCGAATACCAGAATCTCTTGAGTCAAGCCTCGACTTGACTCTTGCAAAAATTGCGAAAAACTCAGGGTTTCAACTTGATCAACACCGATTAGACCTAATTGGTCGTTGCGGGAAGTGCCGCTAGTGCCGCTACTGATTAGTTAGTTTTCTCAGTTAACTTTGAAATCGAATCGTTGAGACGCTCAATATGTTGAGCCAACTCATCTGATGTCACAACATTTGACAACGCCAGCTGCACACTGGCAATCTCACGAGCCAGAAATTCGGCATCGTTTTGGGTGCGAATTGCAACATTGCGATCAATTTCTGCTTGTTCGCGATCGCGAAACTCTTGACGGTTATGCGCCAACAAAATAAGAGGCGCGGCGTAGGCAGCCTGAATTGAAAACATTAGATTCAATAAAATAAACGGATATTTATCCCATCTGAATGCGATGAATGAGACATTTAGGCCAACCCAAATTAAAACCATGATGGATTGAATGATTAAAAAACGGGCAGTGCCCATGAGTCTTGCAATGTTTTCAGCGAATTCGCCGAACGCACTTCGATTATATTGCACACCAATCTTCGGCTGGTTGCGTGGCCGTCCAAGGTCTTCACGACGCTTCATTATGAACTCCATTTAAATCATGACCTGTGTTGTTAATTAGATTCGTAGAGATCTGATTGTTTTCTGGCGTGCGGGCGACAACTTTGCGACGCCAGTCTGCAGGCAATGCGTTATCCAAAACATCGTCTACTGTGACTGCGCCGAGAAGTCGACCGTTGGCATCACAAACGCCGACTGCCAACATGTTGTAGGAAGCAAGTCGCTCAGCAACTTCTCGTTCAGGCAAATGTGGATCAATAGTTGGTTCGTTTTCGACGCAGTGACGCAGCGTCATGCTTGGGCGTTCGCGCAACAATCGCTGAAAATTTACAACGCCGATATATGTGCCGGTGGGTGGATAATGAGGCGCGTGTGCAATGAAAACTTGCGCAGCAATCGAGACAAGTCGTTCTGGGTCGCGAATTAGTGCAAGCGCCTCAGCCACTGTTGCGTCTGGCCCAAGCACAATGATGTCAGGGGTCATCAATGCACCTGCAGTACCGCTCGCATACGAGAGAAGTTGGCGCATTGTTTCTGCGTCTTCGTCATCCATTGCATCTAAAACTTTTGTGCGTTGATCAATTCCCATTTGTCCAAGCAAGTCGGCGAGGTCGTCGTACTCCATTTCGTCAAACACACTGTTGAGTCGCTCCATGTCGAGACCTTCAATTAAACGTAACTGTTCATCTTCTGGTAGTTCTTCGAGAACATCAGCAAGACGTTCGTCATCCATTGCATCAGCAAGTTGTCGGCGTTGCTCGGCAGGTAAAGCGCGAATAATCGTTGCTACATCACTGGCGTGCATATCACGCAGACGTGCAGCTTCAGCAGCGATTGCCGTTTTAGGCGCAAACACCGAGGCAATTTCCTGCCAGTCAACAATTCGATTGCCTGATCGAGTATTTAATAATCCACGTTTCGAAAGTCGAACTTTAGAAACTTGCCAAGTTGATGACCTGCCAGCATTGTGAACTAACGCAACATCGCTGATTACTTCATCGCCGACACGCTTGTCCAACACATCCTTGCCAAGAAGCTGTTCGCCTGCGCGAGTGCGAAACGGGGTGAGGTTAATATCCCAAGACTTAAGTCGGACACCCGAGTTGTCTAGAGTTTCGACACGCGTCGTACTGACAAAAATTCGGCGCCGTTGACTGGTGGCGACAAAACCCAAAACCTTGGGTGCTTCGGCACTGCGACCAGCGACAACGATTATGTCGTTGATTTTGCCGATTGCCTGACCGCCCGCGTCAAGGAGCGGCAGACGCATAATGCGAAATGCATATAAAAGTTCGCCGACCATACAGCGAGGATACCCC
>Ga0214921_10004374_pt1 | contig 20842 bp, 20 predicted proteins | sample LL1505_MetaG_FD_177992 | JGI IMG/M metagenome (GOLD analysis project Ga0214921, IMG submission 177992) | Freshwater microbial communities from Lake Lanier, Atlanta, Georgia, United States - LL-1505 | ecosystem: Environmental > Aquatic > Freshwater > Lake | place: USA: Georgia | collected...
GATGGACGTCGCCCCTCCTCCATCATATTCACGACAGCCGAAGAGGACGCGAAACGGCGCGACTTCACCATCAACGGGATGTTTTTCGATCCCCTCAAAAATGAACTCCTCGACTTCGTTCAAGGCCAGAAAGATCTCGCGGCCAAAACGGTCCGTGCCATCGGCGATCCTCTCGCCCGTTTTACCGAAGATCGCCTTCGCCTCTTCCGCGCAATCCGCTTTGCGGTGCAATTGGGTTTCGAAATCGAACCGGCAACATGGAAATCCCTCGTTCAACTTGCTCCCCAATCCAACGTCATCTCCCCTGAACGAGTCCGGGATGAACTCATCAAAATCTTCACCAGCGCCGATCCCGCCCGAGGCTTCGATCTACTCCATGAATCGGGCCTGACCGCCGTCTGGCTTCCCGAGCTTCTGGAAATGCGGGGCTGCGCCCAGTCCCCAGAACACCACCCCGAGGGCGATGTCTGGGTGCATACCCGCCTTCTACTCACCCACTTGAAAAATCCCTCCCCCGTTCTCGCCTTCTCTGCCCTTCTTCATGATGTGGGCAAACCCCGCACCTCGAAAACCGAGCCCAACGGCAGGATCAGATTTTTTGGTCACGAGGGAGTCGGAGCCCGTATGGCGGAGGAGATTCTCCGTCGCCTTCGTTTTTCCAACGACGATATTCACGCCATCACCGCCTGCATTGCCAACCACATGGCCTTTAAAGACGCCCCACATATGCGCGTGAGCACGCTCAAACGCCTCCTCGCTCGCCCCACCTTTATCGAGGAACTCGAACTTCACCGGATCGATTGTAGCTCGTGCCATGGACAACTCGATATCCACGCCTTCCTGACCGCCAAACTTTCCGAGTTTTCTCAGGAGGAAATCAAACCCAAGCCCCTCCTCACGGGACACGATTTACAACAGCTCGGAGCAAAACCCGGCCCTGAAATGGGCAAAATTCTGCATCAACTGATGGACGAACAGCTGGAAGGAAAATTCACCGACCGGGCCGGCGCCCTGGCCAGGGCTCAAGAGATCTTGGAGTAAAAAAACCGTTTTAGGCGTACGCCACAAACGCCTCGTACACTTCATCCGGAATATCGAGCAACTTGTAATCGCCCGACGAGACAAAGATCAGCTGCTGTTTTCCTTTTCCCAGCTGATTCCCTTCCGAATCGTAGATCTGATGCTCCAAAGTCACGAACTTGCGGTTGTACTCCCCTACTTTTATCTTCACGCTGACCCTTTCAAACTCCCTCGTTTCTCGCATGAATTTGTGCTCGAAGGAGCGGGTCAAAATATAGTACGGGGTGGTTTTCAAATTAAATTTCGGAAGACAGCGGTTAAAGAAAAGTTCCCGCGTCTTCCCCACCCACATCGCGTACATTCCAAAGTAAACATTCCCGACCGAATTCGTATCCGCATACGTCGCTACGAACGAATGAACGAACCACTTCCCTTCGAAATGACCAAAGGGATCATGCCCATCACCCGTTCCAGCTTTGGGAAAAGGAACCACACGACCTGGCTCAATCTTTTCTTCCCCCACCACCAACTCTCCAATCGGCCCCCCCGCTGAATCTTCCAACTCTTCCACACCCCGGACAAACTCCTGGGCCGATCCCGGCTTCCACAACAGCCAGCCGACATACCCCACGGGAAGAATCGATCCCAAAATCATTCCCAGTGGATTCGCCAAAAAATATCCGTACGCGAAGATCACAACCGCCACGCTTCCCACGCAAAACATTTTAACCTGGGGCAGCGCGTTCCCTTGTCCCGTGTGAAACGCCCGCAACAGAGCCAACCCCGCATACCCGACAAAGAACGTGGCATAAAAGATCATGAAATATTCCAGCTCCAGCTTGAGAACGACCGCCAGCAGAGTGAAAAGCCCGGTAAAAACCAGCGCAGGAAGCGGTGAACCTAGAATTGCTTCCGGCAACAGAGTCATCGGAAAGGGCCGGCCTGCACCCCCTGACTTGCTCAAGTACCAGCGCAAAGCAATGTACCCGCTATCCAACGTGGTCAACGCCATGATGCATAGAATTACAATGTACGAGGCAAAAGCCCACGGATGGAGCGAAGCCACTCCCCACAGATAACGAGTCACCGCATCTTCCCCGTAGGCCAAGCCGTCAATCCCCTCCCGCATCAGCGGTACTCCTGTTTGACCTGCCACCCAAAGAGCCAACCCTCCATGAGCGAGAAGCAGGAGAAAAAAGAGCGCACCGCCAAAAAGATAACTCAGGGCGGGGGATTTACCCTCCCGCTGAATCTGGATAGCCCGCTGCCACTGCTGCAAATCCAGCCATGGGCCCAGAGTTAATCCCACGCAGATGGGAATCGCATATCCCCAGAAATTCAGCCCAAAAAATGGATTACTTCCTGTGATCATGGGTCGACTGCTCCCAATTTTTTGCAGCTGCCAAAAAAGAATCAGCATCGCCCCCAAGGCAATGATCCCCAGGACCCCGTGGCTGTACTTGATTCTCCGAATATCAAACTCCTCTCCGAACAAAGTCGCCGCCGCCAAAATGATTAATACGGTCAGCAAAAGATAAAGACCGGCAGGCTCCAACCCCAAGGGCTGCCACGCATAACGAACCAGCGCAAAAATGGTCAAGGTAATCGCCAGAATTTGATAGAGGAAAAAGATCAACCGATACGGACGAGACCAGTTCGCGAAAAAAGTCCCCAGCGCGTCAGGCCCACTCCCCGCCCGCCGGGCAATCAATTGGGTCAATCCACCGAAAATCATCAATCCGAGCGCATTCGGAATCGCAAAGGTCAGCAAACCGAACAGACCATACTGGAGGGAGAACTGAACGCTGAAAAATAGCCCCAATCCCCACATCCAGGACAAGGCAACCGAATTTCCCCAAAGAAAGTTCATGAAAAATTCCCCTTTGAGCGGGCGAAGGGATTCGAACCCTCGACATCAACCTTGGCAAGGTTGCACTCTACCAACTGAGTTACGCCCGCGATTTAAAAAATTATCTCCTCCCCGCCTCTCCGGCGCAATCCTTTTCCCCACTCCCCTAGGCCTGGATTTCCACCCTCTCCCCCACTACTCCGGCACACGTTTCGTGCACCCTCACCCCTTTTCTTCCCGCCCGAGCCAACGCCTCCTCGATCGCTTTCCGCGCCAACTCGGGCCGATTGCAATCCTCGCTAATATGTCCCAGAAAAAGCTCCTTCAATTCCGGTCCTGCCACCTCCTCCACCAGCTTCGCCGCCGCTCCGTTCGACAAATGCCCGTGCCTGGCTGAAATTCTCTGCTTCACCGACCACGGTCTCTTTTCCTCCGTACGCAACATCGCCTCATCATAGTTCGCCTCCAGAACCAGCGCTGTGCACCCCTTTAACCTCTCTACCACAAGCCGGGTGACAAATCCCAAATCAGAAATCAGCCCGATTTTCGTTTTCCCTACCGTCACTCTCATCCCAATCGGCTCCGCAGCATCATGGGGTACCGGAAATGTCTCGACCGAAAAACAGCCAATCTCCAGCTGTTGGCCTGCCTCAAACCCCCGCCAATCCGCCAGCGCCACCTCCGCCTCTAATGCATCTTTCGTCCCATGCGACGCAAAGACCGGGCATTTTCTCTTTTTTACAAACGTTTTCAGCCCGGCCGAGTGATCCCCATGCTCATGGGTCAGAACGATTCCCAAAAGTTCTGCCATCTCCGCCCCCACCTCCGACATCCGTCCCTCCAACTGCTTCGCACTGAGACCTGCATCCACCAGAATCGCCCTCCCCTCGTGCTCTAAGTGAAGGGAGTTTCCCCGACTCCCGCTCCCCAAAACGGTCAGAATCACTTTGGCCATATCACCTTTTGCCTTTTTTCAGAGAAAGCCCAATCTAAAAATCCCCACATGTCCTTGTCCCTTCAGCCCAGCCTCCGCCAGACAATCTCGATCTCGCCCCAGATCCAGCAGTCCCTCCAGCTCCTACAAACCCCCGCATTGGAACTTCAGAATCTTCTTCAGACTGAACTTCAGACCAATCCTGTCCTTGAAGAAGAACTTCGCCCCGTCGACACGGCTGAAGTCACCCCCGAGGAAGAAGACGACGCAGACTTTTCTCCCCGCGATTCCGATTGGCCCGTCACATCCGCCCGACCCGATCGTCCCCGACTCGATCCCCGCCAAGCCCTTCTCGAATCCAGAGTCCTCCCCGAATCCCTAACCGACCACCTCACTTCTCAACTGACCCTCACTCAAGTCGATCCCGCAATCCGCACCGCTGCCACCGAAATCATCGGTAACCTGGACGAAGACGGATTTCTCCGGGTCGACCTTTCGGAAATTGGCACCTCCGCTCACGCCTCTCCAGCCCAAGTCGAACAAGCCCTTGCCCTGGTCCAGTCCTTTCATCCGCCAGGCATCGCCGCCCGTACCCTTCCAGAAGCTCTTCTTCTCCAACTTCAATCCCTCGGACGGGAAGACTCCCTGGAAAGCCGGATCGTCCGGCAACATTTCGATCTTCTCGGCAAACGCAAGTTCGCTGAAATCGCCACGAGCCTGAGCGTTTCCCTTGAATCGGTCCACTCAGCTGCCGATGCCATTGCCCGCCTGTCTCCCCGTCCTGGATCCGCCTTCGCTCCCGATCGTCCCGACCTCGTCGTCCGGCCTGAGGCCACCTTTGTCCGGGATGGGGACCAGTGGGTTCCCCAAATCGAAGGCGACCTTCTTCCCCGCCTCCGGATTAGCGACATCTATAAAGATCTTCTAGGGGATGGCGCTGCCGATGAACAGACCCGCTCGTACCTCAAAGAGCGAATCCGATCTGCCCGCTTTCTTCTTCAATCTCTCGAGCGGCGTCAGGAAACCCTGCAAAAACTTCTCGAAGTCATCGCGCTCCGACAAGCCGACTACTTTTCCCAAGGCCCCTGCGCTCTCCACCCTCTGACGATGAGTGAGGTGGCGGGAAAAATCGGAGTCCACGAGACCACTATCGGCCGTGCCGTCGCGAACAAATACGTCCGCACCCCGCACGGAGTCGTTCCCTTGCGTTTCTTTTTTGCTGCCGCCTTGGGTGCGGATAGCCCCGCAGGTCCCGCCATCGCCAATACCCAAGCAAAACAGGTTCTGGCAGAAATCCTTGGTCGCGAAACTCCCCACAAACCCTATTCCGATGCGGCTCTCGAGGAGATGCTGCGTGAACGCGGCATACCCATCGCCCGAAGGACGATTGCCAAATACCGCACAGAACTCGGGATCCTTCCCGCTCACCTCCGCAAACGCACGTGATCACCTCTCTTTCCGCTTTACCCACCGTTTTCTCCATCGGTCTTCAACGCCAATTCGCCTATCGCTGGAACTACCTACTCCGCGCTCTCTTCAGCGCCATGCCCCTGCTCGTCTCCTGGGTCTTTTGGGGTGCCGTTTTCCAAGACAAGAAAACGGTCGGACCCTACACCTTGGCCAGCCTTCTGACCTACTACGCAGTTCTCCTCATCGTCGAATCGGTCAGTTCCCCCGCCGATGACGACTTTCAGATCTCCCGCGAAATCCGCGAAGGGTCTCTTAACTCCATTCTTCTACGACCCCTCCCATACGGCCTCTATCGGGGCGCTCTTTTTCTCGCCGGCCGCTGTGCCTATCTCGTTGCCGCCCTTATCCCCGTTGCTCTCTGTTTCTTTCTTCTCTCGCGGGTCGTCCCACTCGAACTCAGCTCCCTCGACCTAGGCCGCGGCATTCCCGCCCTTCTGGGCTCCGCCCTTTTGCAGTTCAGCCTGACTCTCTGCCTATCCTTGACCTCCTTCTGGCTCCTCGACATCAGTTCACTGATCTTTCTCGTCTACTCCCTCGAATTTCTAGCGGGTGGACACGTCTTCCCCCTCGACCTTCTTCCCCCCGCCCTCTTCCAAGTCGCCCAATTCCTCCCGTTCGCATACGAATACTGGTTTCCCGCTGCATCCCTGTGCGGAACTCTTTCCCACTCCGCTTGGCAGATCGGCTTGGGCATGCAGTTCGGTTGGGCTCTCTTCTTTCTCCTCTTGGCCCACATTCTCTGGCAGGCCGGCCTAAAAAAATACACCGCTGCCGGAGGGTAAGATGTCTTCCTTACTTCATCTTTTCCGACTCTGGTTCACCCAAATTCGCTATGCCGCCACCCGTGAGCTCGCCTTCCGGGCTAATTTTTTTGTCTGGGTCATCGTCGAACTTTCCTGGTTTATTCTTCAACTCGCCTTTGTCGACGTCGTGTATCAACACGTCGATTCGATCGCTGGCTGGAGCCGGCCCCAAATGATCGTCCTCGTCGCAACCAACCAGCTCATCCAGCAGATCTTCACCGCTTTTTTTATGCCCGGACTTGTGAAACTTCCCGAATTGGTTCGCGACGGAAAACTCGACTTTGTTCTCCTTAAACCCACCCCACCTCAATTTCTCATTAGCACCTCCCATCTCGAAATCGGTCCCTTGGCCAATGCCGTCATTGCCGCCGTCGTCGTTACCTTTGCCCTCCACGATCTCCACATCACCCCCTCCCTCCCTTCTGTCCTGCTTTATCTCCTTCTCCTCCTCGCTGGCCTGCTCACCCACTACGCTCTTCTCCTCACGCTCGTCTCCCTCACCTTCTGGATCATCCAAGCGGAATCGGTACTACTCGGCTACTACAGCATCTTTCAGGTTGCTCGACTCCCCCGCGAAGCCGCAAAAGGATGGTTTCGCATCCTCTTTACCTTTGCTCTTCCCCTTCTTCTCGTCGCAAATATCCCGGCCACCACCCTCCTTCGTGGCTCGCAACCCGCCTCCCTAATCCTATTCCTGCTCACCAGCCTCACCGCCACCCTTTTTGCCTCCCTTTTCTTTCAACTCGGCCTCCGGCGTTATCAAAGCGCTTCGAGTTGAGAAACGCCCCGAAAACAGGCTAATCTTTTCCCGATGTCGAAAACCTCCATTCGGGTCACCCAACCCCGCCGCCTCCCCGAAACTGGACCCACCCTCCGTCGACTCGGACTCGCTCTGTCCTCATCCCCCTGTCCTCTAATGATCGCCCCCTACCCTTTCCCAAAATCCTCCCATCCTAAAAATGCAGCACGATCTGTGCCCCCGCTCCTCGTCCCGAATTCCACTACGCCCGCCCAAACCCTCGCCCTCCTCCGAAGGCTAGGAAACTCCGCCCCCGGCCCCTTCTTTGCCGCAGGACGCGCCGGACAAATCAACGCCGCCCTTTTCGCCGCCGCCTGCCTCGCTCCCCACCATCCGAAAATTCAACGTGCCCTCGATTTATTCCGCAAACGCCAAACTCGTTCCGTCCCGCAAAAACCATGAAGCTTCCCGCCCCCAACCCCCACGTATCCGACCTCCATCCTTACGAGCCCGGTCGGCCCATCACCGATGTCGCGCGCGAACACGGCCTTCAACCCGCGCAAATCGCCAAGCTCGCATCGAACGAAAATCCTCTCGGTCCTTCCCCCCGCGCTCTCCAAGCCATCCGAGACTCCCTCGAACATACCCACCTCTATCCTGACGGTGCGGGAATCGCCCTCCGGGAAGCCATCGCCCACGCCCATGGCCTCACCCCAGACCACGTTGTCCTCGGCTGCGGCTCCAACGAAATCATCGAATTTTGCTACCACGCCTACACCCAACCCGGCCAAGGCCGCGTCCTCGCCTCCGCTTACGCGTTTGCTGTCTACGGGCTGATGGCTCGCCTTTTTGCCGTTCCTTTCGAAGAAGTGCCCGACCGCAATTTCCATCACGACCTCGCCGGGTTTGCCGCCCGCCTTCAAGACGATGTTCGTCTCGTATTCCTTGCCTCCCCGAACAACCCCACCGGCACTCGGATCCCAAATGCAGAACTCACCGCCTTTGTTGAAAAATTTCCCGCCGGCCCCCTTCTGGTTCTTGACGAAGCCTACCACGAATTTATCCCGGAACCTCCTCCCTCCGTCTCGTGGGTCAAAGAGGGCCGTCCTGTTGTTGTCCTTCGCACCTTCTCCAAGGTCCAAGGCCTCGCCGGTCTGCGAATCGGATACGGATTGGCTCACCCCTCGATTGCCTCCGTCCTCCAAAAATCCCGACAACCCTTTAACACCAATGCCCCCGCACAAGCCGCCGCCCTCGCCGGCCTCGCCGACACCGAACACGTCCGAAAAACCGTCGCTTTGACCGATGCCGGCCGCGATCGGCTACACGCCTTTCTCAAACAGCAAAACCTCCGCTTCATCCCAGGAACCGCCAACTACGTCATGGTCGAAGTCGGAGATGGGGACGCCGTCTTTCACGCCCTGCAAAAACAGGGAATCATTGTTCGCCCGCTCAGGAGCTACCGCCTGCCCACCTGGATTCGAATCTCCATCGGCACCCCCGAACAGATGGCCCGACTGGAAAATGTCCTTCCCCAAGTCCTCCCCGCCAAAAAATGAGTTTTTCCCGAATCGCCATCCTCGCCCCCGGCCTCATCGGAGGTTCTGCCGCCCTCGCGACCTCGCAGGCCTTCCCCAAATCAAAACTGGTCATCTGGACTCGCCGCACCGAATCGATCCCGGCCATCCTTCATCTTTTTCCAAATGCCGAAATCGGAACGGACCCAGCCCTCGTTCATGGATCCGATCTCGCTCTGCTCGGAGCTCCTCCGTCTGCTCTCCCGTCACTGGTTAAAGCGATTCTTCCTCATCTCTCGTCCACTACTCTCGTGACCGATGTTTCCAGCATCAAAGAGTCGGTCGAAAAATCGATCGCTCCTCTTCTCCAAGGGAAAGCCCGCTGGATTGGATCCCACCCCATGGCAGGTTCCGAAGAGTCCGGTCTGACCGCCGCCCGAGCGAATCTTTTTCAGAAAGCCCCCGTGATTCTTACTCCCACCTCCTCCACGTCGCCCGAAACGGTTCGTGACGCCACCACTTTTTGGAAAGCCCTCGGCGCCCGAATCCTCACGATGAGTCCCTCCGAACACGACGCCCAAGTCGCACGGATCAGCCATCTTCCCCACTGCCTCGCCACCACGCTGGTCTTGGCGGCAGGCACCTCCTCTCTCCCCTTGGCTGGCCCCGGCTACCGCGACACCACCCGCATTGCTGCAGGCCCCTCGTCCCTCTGGTCGGAAATTCTTCTCGCGAACCGTTCCGAAATTCTCGCCTCCCTAAAAACGTTTGGCACCTCGCTTGCCCAACTAACCTCCGCCATCGAAAAGAGCGATCCCACCGCCCTCACAAAAATTTTACAGGAAGCGGCACAAATTCGGCGCACACTTCCGACCCCATGAGCCATCTCGAAATCCGCCCTATCCGCAAACTCGATGCCGAATTTGCCGTCCCTGGAGACAAAAGCATTTCCCATCGAGGAATCATGCTCGGAGGTCTTGCCTCCGGTACCACCCGACTCCGCGGCTTTCTGCCCGGAGAAGATTGCCTCTCCACTCTCCACGCCCTCCAAGCTTTGGGTTGCCGCATCGACCGGGTCGCTCCAGACGAAGTGCTGATCGAAGGCCGAGGCGGGAAACTCCTAGCGCCCGCCGAACCGATCGACTGTGGAAACAGTGGCACCACCATGCGTCTCCTCTCCGGTGTCGTCGCCGGCTTCCCTTTTACCACCCGCCTTTTCGGAGATGCCTCTCTCACCCGTCGCCCTATGAAACGAATTGCCGAACCTCTCCGCCAGTTTGGCGCCGAATTGATTTGTGAAGGCGCAGGAGACCGTCCTCCTCTCACCATTCGTGGAACCAACCTCAAAGCGATCAACTTCACCAGCCAAGTCGCCAGTGCTCAGGTGAAATCCTGTGTTCTCCTCGCCGCCCTCCAAGCCTCTGGAAAAACCATCTTCACCGAACCCACCCTATCCCGCGACCACACGGAACGCCTCTTCCCTGCCTTCGGTGCCAGTCTCCGAAATGAAAATAAATCCATCATCCTCCACGGCCCCCAACGTCTCGAAGCCACCGAACTAGATGTTCCGGGTGATTTTTCCTCCGCCGCTTTTTGGATGGTTCTCGCAGCCGGTCTGCCCGGATCAAAACTCACCCTTCGCCGCGTCGGACTCAATCCTACTCGCACAGCTCTCATCTCTGCCCTTCTCAGAATGGGGGCTGGCATCATGGAGAAAGTGGAGCAACCGACTCCAGAACCCCTGGGCACCATTACCATTCTCGGCGGGAGCCGTCTGAAAGCCACTCCTGTGGCAGGAAAGGAAATTCCCAACCTGATCGACGAAATTCCCATTCTCGCCGTCGCAGCAGCCCTGGCCGAGGGAACGACGGAAATCCGCGATGCGGCAGAACTTCGCCACAAAGAAAGTGACCGCCTTGCCCGTGACAAAGAATCTCCGCCTTTTTGGTGTGCCGGTGGAAGAAAAACCTGACGGCTTACTGATCGAAGGCGGTTGCCCGCTCGTCGGAGCCGAAGTTGAAAGCCATGGAGACCATCGAATCGCCATGTCTGCTGCCATCTTGGGCCTTCTTGCGAAAGGGAAGACCGTCGTGAGAGATACCGCCTGCATCGAGACCAGCTACCCCGGTTTCGCCAAGCAGATCGCCGCCCTTCAGGAATTGGGTCGCTAATCCATGCTCCACCCGGTGATCTGCCTCGATGGTCCCGCCGCTTCAGGAAAAAGCACTGTCGCCCGCCTCGTCGCCCACGATCTTGGCTACGTGTACGTCGATACCGGTGCGATGTATCGCGCCTTCACTTTTCTGACCCTCGACGCCGGTCACGATCCCGCCTCCCGTACCCGCCTGAAACAACTTCTCGAAAAAGTGGACTTTCATGCCGAAATCCAAAACGGGGAAATCACGCTACGGGAAGGGACCCGCGACTTGGCCCCTCACACCCGTCTTCCCGAGGTGAACGCAGCCGTCTCGATCGTTTCCGCTTTGCCCGAACTCCGCGAATATCTCGTCAATCTCCAGCGCAAACTCCGTCTCTCCGCTCCCCTCGTCATGGAAGGTCGCGATATCGGCACCGTCGTCTGTTCCGACAGCCCCTTCAAATATTTCATCGATGCCTGCCCGAAAGTCCGGGCGGAGCGGCGCCGGAAACAAGGAGAAAAAGACAATCTCGCCGCCCGCGATAAACTCGACTCCTCCCGCGCTTCCGCACCCCTCCTTCGGGCCGCCGATGCCCTCCTACTCGACAGCGGGGAAAACGATGCCCGCGCTTTGGCCGACCGCATTGTTCGGGAAGTTCGAGCCCGCCAAACTCCCGCCCCGACCGTTCCATGAAAGTCCGTCCTTTCTGGTTTCATCTCTGCCGACTCATTTCTCTTACCTTTTTCAAATTATTTCACGGCATTCGCACCCAAGGGGTCGATTTGATTCCGGAAGGACCCATCATCCTAGCTCCCAATCATGCCAGCTTTCTCGATCCACCCGCCGTCGGTTGCAGCGTGCGCCGAGTCACCTACTACCTCGCCCGCCACACTCTCTTTGCACCTCCCATCGGATCCTGGCTTCTTCCTTCCATCGGCTCTATCCCGGTGAATCAGGAATCACCCGGCCCCTCCTCTCTCAAAAATATTTTTGAGGTTTTGAAAAACAAGGGAACACTTGTTCTCTTTCCCGAAGGGGGTCGGACTCTCGACGGAAACCTTGGGAAAGCCGAACCTGGGATCGGATTGATTGCTGCACGATCAAGCGTTCCCGTCGTTCCCGTCCACATCATTGGCAGCAGAGAAGCCATGCCAAGGAATGGAGGGTGGCACCCCTTCCGCCCGATCCGCGTTGTCTATGGTTCACCGATACGGTTTTCCGGAGACCCAAAAAACAGGGAAGATTTTCAAAAGTTTGCCGACGAAGTCATGTCCGCCATCGCGAAGCTCCATTAACACGGCTTCTTTCTACTCGCCCCCGAATTCATTTGAGCCCTTCCCCACAACGGATCCTTTCCGATTTCGCCCCCGGGGATCGCAAGTCGACCTCATTCGCAACCGAGAAGATTACCCTTCATTCGGTTGAATCAATTCAAGATCCCCTTTTCGAAACCGCATTCAATACGCTGACCGAGTTTTTCGGGGCCCGAAGGGAAATGGAAACCCGTTCTGTTCTCGAGCAACGATTCGCTTGGAACGCCGCACCACTTCTTACCAGCCAGCCCGTCCTCCACTACTCCATGATCCTTGCCCTCGATTCTCAAAAAAATGTTGCCGCGGTTCGGGACTACAGTGTGATTCTTCCCCCTGCTCCCGAACCCCCGCGTGCCACCCTACACCTGTCCCATCTCTGGATTCACCCAACCCACCGAAGAACCGGACTCGCGGGCTGGATGCGAGCGCTCCCCCTGGAAACGGGCCGCACCCTCCTCGCTCAAGCCCACCACTCTCCTGATGCCCCGGTGACTCTAATCGCAGAAATGGAACTTCCGGATGGAAAAGATGAGGACCGAAACATCCGCCTCCTCGCCTACGAAAAGGCCGGATTTCTAAAGGTCGATCCCCGCGTCGCGCCCTACCTCCAACCTGATTTTCGTGCCCCCAGTCAGATCGATGCCTCGGGTGCGCCCCAACCTATTCCGATGGCTCTTATCCTCCGTAGGGTCGGTCACGAAAACGAAACCTCTGCCCCCGCCTCTTTCATACGCTCCATCATACATGACCTCTATACCCTCTACTCGGAAACATTCCGCTCTTGCGACATGGCCCCCCTATGGGACCGATGGCGGACCCTTCCGAATGGGCCCACCCCCATTTCACTTCTCCCTCCCACCCAACCTGAATCTTAATCTTCATCTCCAACCCAAATTCGTTATTCTGACGGGATGTCCGTCGAAACCCTCCTCTCCGGTCTGACCCACGTCCATACCCGCGAGGAGTTCGCCAGGAAACTCGCCTCCGGTCGACCCCTACGCGTGAAACTCGGATTCGATCCTTCCGCCCCCGATCTCCACCTCGGTCACGCCCTCGTTCTGGCAAAAGTCCGTCAGTTTCAAGAAGCCGGCCATCTCGCCGTCATTATCGTCGGCGACTACACCGCCCGCGTCGGCGACCCCACCGGTCGCTCAAAAACCCGCCCCGCTCTCGAACCCGAAGTCATCGAGCAGAACGCAAAAACCTACACCGACCAAGTCTTCAAAATCATCGATCCAAAAAAGACGGAAGTTCGCCGAAATGGCGAATGGTTGGCAAAACTAACCTGTGCCGATCTCCTCCGTCTCAATGGCCAAGTCAATGTCGCTCGAATGCTTGAACGGGACGACTTCTCGAAACGCCACAAAGAGGGTGTCCCGATCAGCCTGGCCGAATTTCAGTACCCCGTTCTCCAAGGCTACGATTCGGTCGCCGTAAAATCGGATATCGAACTCGGTGGGAACGACCAACTCTTCAACAATCTTGTCGGTCGCGACCTTCAACGGCAGGCAGGCCAAGAACCGCAGGTCGTCCTCGTCACCGCTCTCCTCACCGGCACCGATGGCAAACAAAAGATGAGCAAATCCCTGGGCAACCATATTGGGATTACCGAACCCGCGGGCGAAATTTTTGGCAAAGTCATGTCGATCCCCGACGAAACCTGCGCCGTTTGGCGCGATCTTCTCGGCTCTTTTCTCGATCTACCCCACGAAACTCCCGCCCACCCGATGGAGGCCAAGAAGGAACTCGCGGCTGCCGCCGTCCGCCGCTTTCACGGAGAAGAGGCAGCCCGCTCTGCCCGAACCGATTTCGAAGCGAAGTTTTCCAAAAAGGATCTTTCTTCTGCCGAGATGGATTCCTTCCGCCCCTCCACATCCACCCTCTCTGTCGCTAAACTCGTTCAGGAAACAAAATCGATCGCGAGTAATTCCGAAGCGCGCCGGCTGATTACGCAGGGAGGGGTGAAGCTGGACGGCAACAAACTGGCCGACCCACAGGCCGAAATCTCCCTCCAAAATGGCCAAGTTCTCCAGGTGGGTAAGAAAACCTTTTTCCGAATCTCCCTCTAGAAGTCGACCTCCCGAAAACTTATTGTTCCACATCCACCCGATGTTCACATCCCTTGTGGATGAATTTTTGCCATCCCTCGACTCCCCTCTGCATCTGTTCATTCCAGAAGGATGCCATTGCGGACCCGACAAGACTGGGAGAAGAAGGAAGCTCTTTCCCTCGCTCCGTACGCCACCAAAAGCCGCGAAAGCTTGGGACGCAAATATCCAGAGGAGTCCCACGACTTCCGGCCGGAGTTTCAACGGGATCGTGAGCGGATCGTTCACAGCACCTCGTTTCGCTCTCTTGAATACAAAACCCAGATCCCCCTGAATAGCGCTGGGGATCATGTCCGCACCCGCCTGACCCACACGATCGAAGTTTCTTCCCTCTCCCGATCGATCTGTCGCTCCCTTGGCCTGAATGAGGATTTGGCGGAAGCCATCGCTCTTGCCCGGGATCTGGGTCACCCCCCTTTCGGCCACCCTGTCGAACAAACCCTCGACGAGCTGATGCAGGATTCTGGTGGCTTCGGTCGCCGCCGCCAAAGCCTCCGGGTCGTCGAACAGCTGGAAGTGAAATATCCCGAGTTTAACGGCCTCAACCTGACCTACGAAGTTCGGCAAGGACTCGATCCCGCACCCCGCCCCGGTTTTCACCCCACTTTAGAATCCCAAGTCGTCGATCTTGCGGACGAAATCGCCCACTCCTGCCACGATCTTGAAGATGCCCTCGAAAGTGGCCTGATCGATTCGACGGCCCTGCTCCACATCGAGCTTTGGAAGGAAACCGAGTCCACCATCCGAAAGAACTACGCCCGACTCGATCCCGAACGTACCCGCCGTTATGTCGCCCGCTGTCTGGCCGATCTTCTTGTCGAAGATGCCACCCGCTCCTCCGATGCCCTACTGACGGAATCCCGGCCCGCCTCTTCAGCTGATGCCCAGGCTTTTTCCCGTCGTCTTATCGCTTTCACTTTGCCGATGCGCGTGAAAATCCAGAATCTGCGCACTTTTTTGAATGAGAACCTTTACCACCATCCCGGAGTTCGGGATATCAACCACCGCTCCTGTCAGGTTCTTCAAGGTCTCTTCGAATTTTATCATCTTCATCCGCATCTCATCGCGGATCGGGCGGCCCTGCGCATCAAAAAGGAGGGTGTGAGCCGGGCTGTCTGTGATTTTTTAGCCGGACTGACCGATCGAACTGCCCTTCAGCACTATGCCCGCCACGTCGGCACCGACGGTCTGCTTAGGGAACTCGCCCCTCAAAAACCTCACGCCGAACCCCACCTTCAACTGATTTAGTTTTTTCGGACCTTCTTCACGCGGGACAGAAACTCCCGGATCTTTTCGCAAAACTTCTCCTGAAAGGTGCGGTTTTCATGTCCCTCTCCGGGAATGACCCAGAATTCTTTCGGTCCGCCTCCCGCATCGTAAATCGTCCGCACCATAGCCGGCTCCATCCTTTCATCCTTCTCCCCCGCTAACACCAGCATCGGAGCACGAATCTTTCCCGCTGCCCGTATTGAGTCCACGTCCGCCATCCGAAAGTTTGCCCGGCTCTCAATCATCGGATACGCCAAAAAGATCAAAGGGAACTCCGTGATCCCATACATCAGCTTCGCGTGATGACGAATCGTGTTCCGATAGGTGTCAAAAGGCGCGTCTGCAATCACCCCACTTACCGAACCATCCCTTTCGGCCGCCAAGAGTGCTGAGACCGCACCCATCGAAGTCCCCCACAACACCGGGTCCCCCGCACCTTCGGCACGTAGAAACTCGATCGCCGAAACCACATCCTGGCTCTCGTAGAATCCAATACTCGTCAAACTCGGGTCACTTGCTCCATGCCCACGGAAATCGATCGCCATGACCGGATACCCCTCTTTTTGGGCGAAGAGGATATAATCGATCATGTGAGCTTTGCTTGCTCCTAATCCGTGCAAGATCAAGACAGGTGGCTTCTCCTTTTCCCCGGTCGGCATCCACCATGCTGCAATTTTTTTCCCGTCCTCTGACCTGAGCTCTACCTCCCGACACTCGAGCCCCATTCTCGAAGGATGAAGAGCGGGGCGTGCTGTTGGCGGAACTGTTGTTGCCAGATTCGCTAAAAAACTCGCCGCCAATCCTAAAAGCCCCAACACCACCAACCCAAGCGTTCCCGCTACCCAAAAAAGCCCTCGCCCATGCCGACGCAAAAAGTTCATTCCTCTATACTACTCATGGATCTCTCTACTGAAAACCACCCCCTCGATTACTCTTGCTGGCTGCCCTCTCCAAGACCGACTGCTTCACTGCGTTCGATAAAGGGGAGGATTGCAACATTGACTGGGCCCCCTCGGGATTACGCCGAAGTGCCCTTTGATAAATCGACCAGGCTGTACTCTGCTGCATTCCGCCATCCTGAATCGTCGCAACCCATTTTAATGCGGATGCCGGATCCTGTTTTGCCACCTCCCGAGCCAGCACCCCGACCATCGTATCCCTGTTGATTCCCGGCTGCTGACGCGAAACAAAATCTGCGGCTGACTCCAAATTCAGATCACACCAGTTTTGCACCAATTCCTCTAGGGCCCGTAGCTGCTCTTTTCCCGCCGGCAGGCTCATAGCCCAGTTCGCTGCTGTTTGAGGATCCTGTTTTGACCAGCGATCGGCAATCAATGACGTTAATCCACCCCGACCCACCTCCAGCAAATTGGACGCGGCGAAGGCTGCGGCTGCCTGAGGACTTCGATCTGCCCAATCGCGCATCAGATCCCTCGTGATATCTCTCCGCAATCCATCACTCACTCCCATCGATTGGGTTTTCTGCAAGGAAGCGATCGGATCGGTCTGCCCCCAACCACGTATTGCATCTTTCAATAAATCAGGGTTGCCCGTTTCTGCAAAAAGTTTTTCACCATACGCCACAGCATTTGCCCCATCCAACTGCCCCCACCGCTCCATAATCTTGGCCATCGCTGCTCGCTTGCCCGCACTGTCGGGCAAACCCTCCGCCCACTCCAAGGCTTTCTTAACATCTTCTAAGGAAGCCCGGCTCAAACTATTTTCCAGCTCCCGATTTCTCAACTTCGGGTCAGCCAGCGCCAAGGCCCTTCTCAATTGATCCCCCGTCGAATCTTGATTCTGGATTGCCACTGACTCACTTCCACCACGATCTACATCTCCACTGTCATTCTTGATGATCCTTCCAGAAGAAACCGCACCCGACGGCTCTTTTTCCACATTTGATTCAAGTGGAGATAACCGACCGATCCCAAAACCCAATGCCATTGCCGCTACGATAGTCAACACCCACGACAACCAACCCGTCTTTCGAAACGTTCCAGACATGAGGAAACTCTCCCGCCGCTTCTCCTTTAGGTCAAATCACACCCTTACCCTCCACTCATAGCACCCTACTAAAGTGCCCCTCATTTGCTTTCACTTTCTCAAGGATTACCTTCCCCTTATGAATGAGATCATCATGGGACTAGGATGGATTCCTTGGTTTGTCCCTCGTGGAGCGGATCTAGTAAACAACCTACCGGGAGTGATTCTCACTCTCTGGATTGGGTTGGTCTTCGCCACGATGGTCTACTTTCACGGCAACGTGAAAGACCTGGAATCCAAACCCGGTTCGGTCACACCGATCCAGAAAACAGCCGCAGGGCTGATGTATCTGGTCGATGGGATCATGCTGGGGCTCGCTCTTTATCTGGTCCTCCGCTGAAGCGGTTGATCGGGTGAAGAAAAAGCCGCGCTACCCCTGCATCTGATTCGTTTTCTATGCGCCCGCCGTTTCGGTCGGTCCTAAGAAATAGTTAAATAATTTTGGAGGCGAGGGTCGGAATCGAACCGACGAATACAGCTTTTGCAGAGCCGTGCCTTACCACTTGGCTACCCCGCCCAAATTTTTGTCCTATCTACTATTCTCCTCCTTGACCCCCTCGTCAAATCGCTCCGCCTCAACCTTGATGCGGGGTCACCAGAATCTTGTCTAACCGGTGCCGATCCATGTCCACCACCTCATACCGGTGCCCCCGATACTGAAAAACATCCCCCTCATGCGGAACTCTCGCCAGATGATGCACAATAAACCCACCCAACGTCTGATAATCCCCATCTAACTGATAGTGATCCGCACCCTTTCCAATCTCCTTGGCAAAATCCTCCACCGGCAAAGTCGCATCCACCAGCCACGATCCATCCTCCCGCTTCACCACCCGCGCCTTCTGTCGGTCATCATGCGACGGCAGATCACCCACGATCGCTTCGAGCAGATCCAATAAACTCAGAATCCCCGTGATGCTGCCAAACTCATCACTCACCAGTGCCACCCGTTGTTTCGCCTTTTGCAACTGCTCCAAAGCCCGCAACGCAGGAATCGTTTCCGGAATAATTAACGCCGGTGTCGCCAAATCTGCAGGCTTCGCTGGCAATCCGGCTGCTGTGTTTGCCCACAACGCCTTTACTGAAACTACACCCACCACATTTTCCCGAGTCCCCTGATACACGGGGAAATGGGAGTGCCCACTGGCCACCAACGCGCGCCACGTCACATCCGGATCCTCTTGCGCATTGATCCATACAATCTTCACGCTCGGCGTCATCAACTCCTCCACCCTCAACTCATCCAGTCGTAAAACCCTTTCCACCATCCCCTGCTCGGTGGAGCTAAACACCCCCGCCCTCTTTCCCTGCTCCAAAAGATACCGCAACTCCTCATCGCTCACCGGAGTGGTCTCTCCGCTTTCTTTGACGCCAAACAGCGCGGCCAAGGCATTCGTCACTCCACTGAGGAGTTTTACGATCGGCCCCAAACCCTTCGCTACCGCCTGGATCGGTCGGGCCATACGCGACGCAATCGCTTCGCTGTGCGCCAGAGCCAACCGCTTGGGCAACAACTCCCCAAAAATAATCGAAGCCACAGTGATCACCAATACCACCAAACCCAACGCCACCGGCTCGGCAACTCCTGCAGGAATGAACCACGACTGCAAAAGCGTCGAAACCGGTTTCGCCAAAACCGCGCCTCCCATCGCACCCGAAAGAATCGCAATCATGGTGATCATCACGCTGACGGTCGAAAGAAACTCGCTCGGTGCTACAGCCAAGTCATACGCTGCCTTCGCACCCGCATCCCCCGCCTCTGCCTTCTGCCTTAGCTTACCTCTTCGGCTTGAGACAACAGCCAACTCCGCCATGGCAAATAGCCCATTAGCAAGAATCAGAATACTAAGAATAAATCCTTCCATAATAATACTTTACGTTGTTTATTTTTATTTTTGGCTTATGTCCTAACGAGAAAGAATAACCGAAAAGTCGCCGAAAGGAAAGCCTCCGACTTACGCCCAGAAATGACTCACCCAAGTCCACAACCCCTTCACCGCCTTGGGGCCATGGAGAAAAAGAGCCCCAAAAAACACCCCACACGGAATAGCCGTCAAATATCCCGCGATGAGAAACACGCCATCATCTTCTAAAAGAGCTAATGAAATCAAAAGGATCGGTACGGCGGCCAACAAATTGCTAAATGGAATCGGCAACGGCAACGCCAGGAGGATTGCCAAAAACGCAATCAGCAAGCCATGGATTCGGTGCAGGGTCGGATTGCGACAAAGACCGTTGAGGCGGGGGTGCAGAATTTTTTCCGCCGGCGTGGCGATCCAACGCAACCCGCGGAGCAGACTATGCGCCGTCCCATCCGGAATATCCCGAACCATCAACCAACCCGGAAGCCACGGAGCCTGTGCAAAAGCGATGCGGAGACCGCTGAAGATCAAAATAATACCAAACGGAGTCGAGAGGCCCGGAATCTGAATCGGAAAACAAAACGGGAGAGCCAGCACCGCCATGATCGCCGCATGACCTTTCCCCTCCAACGCGAATACTAACTGAGCCACCGTCAAACCTTTCTGATCCAAAGTTTTTTCCAAACGGTCCGCCACAGCCGAGATCGCCCCAACGCGTGTCCCTGTTTTTGCCGAAGAGGCGATCACAAAGAGCCTGCCGAGACCCGACCGAAGAGTTGCGTCAAATACATCCCATACCCCACCAACAACCCCACCCCAATTGCCTGTCTCTTTTTTTCTCCCGCATGCATCATCGGCAGAATTGCCATCGTTCCGATCAGCATCACGCCTAAATCAAATGTACTCACCCCGGGAGCGAAAACAGGCCGATAGAGTGCCGACAGCCCCAAAACTCCCAGGCAGTTAAAAATACAGCTGCCAATCACCACTCCGCCCGCCAAATCCTTCTCTTTCTTCCAGAGAGCAACGGTCATCGCAAAAATATGCGGTGCAGAGACGGCGATCGGAATCAATCCCAGGGATGTGGCGGCATGGGAAAGCCCGACCATCTCCGCCCCGGTCACCGCCGACTTCACCAAATATCTCGATCCCGCCACCAGCAGGACCAACCCACCCAAAAACTGAGCCAGCTCCACTCGTTTCGCGGGTCCGGGCGCCGGCAAATCTCTTTCCATTTCCACAATGACCCGCGTATCGGCCTCGACCCCTGCAGAACACCAAAGAAATATCATGTAACCCACCAAACAGAAAATCATCAGCGAGGCCTCAAATCTTCCAATCGCCCCGTTCCGCAGCAAATATCCGGTCAAAGCCGCCGATGCCACGAGAATCGGAACATCCGCCTGAAAAAGTTGCGGGCGAAAACGCAAAGGTCGTGCGACCGCAGAAATCCCCAAAATTAGCCCCAAATTCAAAAGCACACTTCCCACCGCGTTCCCCGCCACAATATCTCCCTGCCCCTTTCCCGCCGCCCACAAACTGACAAACAGATTTGGAGCTGAGAGGCCAAACGCCACCACCGTCGAGCCAATCACCAACGGCGGCACTCCGAATCGCCGCGCCAAACCACTTCCTCCATCCACCAACAACTTCACCCCATAAACCTGCAAAAGAATTCCCACCACCAGAACCACTCCCACTTGAAGCGGATCTCGCGTATCCAACCCAATCTGCTGGGTCAATTCGCTCATCATGAAAAACATCACCCCCTTTC
>Ga0214921_10004375_pt1 | contig 20838 bp, 14 predicted proteins | sample LL1505_MetaG_FD_177992 | JGI IMG/M metagenome (GOLD analysis project Ga0214921, IMG submission 177992) | Freshwater microbial communities from Lake Lanier, Atlanta, Georgia, United States - LL-1505 | ecosystem: Environmental > Aquatic > Freshwater > Lake | place: USA: Georgia | collected...
GGTATTATGGTTCTATCGCGAGTAGAAGATGGTTATATTAACGCTACACAACTTTGTAAAGCTGGAAAGAAAAAATTTGGTCATTGGAATGCACTTGAATCAACTAAAGAGCTAATACATGCTCTAGAAAGTGAAATCCATAAACCGATATCACAATTAATTGACGTGAAAAGAGGTAACAGTAGTAAGTTTGAACAGGGTTCTTGGATTCACCCTGATTTAGCAGTTCAATTAGCCCAATGGATATCACCAGTATTTGCATTACAAGTTAGTAGATGGATAAGAGAGTTAGCTATGACAGGAAAAGTGTCCCTTGGTAATGAAAAGAACAGTGATGAGTTATTAAGATTACAGCAGGAAATCTTACAGAAAAATAAAGAAATTAAAAATTTAGAAATAAAACATATAAAATTATTGAAAAAGAGAAATTATCACAAGTTTAAGCAAGGACCCGCGTTTTATATTATAAGTGATGGCGATGGAAAAAGTATGAAGTATAAGGTCGGTATTGATTTAGTGGATGTAAATATTAGGCTTCAGCAACATAGATCTACAACACCGGCTATAAAGTTAGAATATTTGTTGTATAGCAATAAGGCTGGATTAATAGAAGAGGCAATGTTAGAGTTGTATAAAGAAAAGAAGAATGTTTATTTAAATCACGAGTGGATATATGATGTTGATGTAAAGCATATTATAGGGAATGTGGATACTCTAGTTAAATTTTTGGGTATTGATTATACAGTAGATGAGAATGTTGAAGAGTATAATAAAAATATTTTTGAGGTTGATGAGTAAGTAGTTTTTAATTGAAATTTTCAATTAAAAGTGTGATTTAAATAACCGGATCAAGATATTCGGGATTATATCGTGCTTGATGAAAAGCCCAAAAGTCAGGGCAACCAAATCTAAAATCTTTAGGTATGGGTTTGGCTTTGTAGTAGAAAACACAGTCTTCAATTCTGTTGCTTTGAGTGGTGTTGTGAATGTAGAGAGCTGTGTAATCATCTGTTAGCTGGTCCATAATATCGCAAAACATGGTAAAGTCTGGAATAACACCGGCGTAATTTTCCCAAAGAGCTTTGCGATTTTTAAGATTAGTTTCACGGAGAATAAAGGTTCCGTCAATATTGGTGCGTATAACTGGCTTGATATCCATACAGTATTGCAAAGAGAGGATGTAAAGGCATGCCCAATGTCGTCCGTTCTTGTATAAGCCTTGGAACAGGGGCTTATTGAAAAGTTTGGGATCGTCGGTGCAATCATCCAGTAAAAGAACAGCCCAAGGGTTTTTGAGATGTTTTTTGGCTATTTTTTGTCGTTTAACAAATTCTTGTATTTTATCTTCTTCAAGCTTATTATAGACGAAGGTGCTGGGGAACATTTTTCTGTAGAAGCCGTTACTGTCTTCGGTTCCACTCATTACCATACCAACAGGGAAGATGTTTCTTTTTTCGTATATAATTGAAGAAATTAAGGTAGTTTTGCCTGTGTTGTGTGCGACCGAGAAATCGTGTAGTAAAAATCTGTGGTTATTATCTAGAACAAAACCGTAGTAGTTATCGTGATTTAATTTTTCAATTGTAAAACCAGTAGTAAGTCCAGAGTTATAAGGAGTATTACAACGTTTTTTGAAAAGGTCTGTAAATGTAGTTGATTCAATAGTGTGTAAATTTCCTGAAATAAAGCAAGTGTATTCTTGGTCATTATGTTTAGTAATAAATGTTTTATAGTAAGCAAACAACCCAAGAGATTGTGCTAAAAATACAATGTCTTTGGCTAATACGTAAGAGTCTAAAGAAATATTAATAGTATTTTCATCATAATCATAAGACGAATTTGAGTCTATAATACCGGCTAATAATCTTAATCTTACACTAGAAGAATTTACCTTGTATGCGTTTGGTATATGTTTAAAATTTTGTAGTGAATGATCTTTTACATAACCAATAAATTGATATTTTTTATCATCTGGGATAATATTTTCCATATTTTCATTACTAAGAAGCCAATAACCAATAAAATATGGATCAATTACAAATTGTTGTGGTTTAAATTCTACACCAGTTCTATACCATAGATGATCGTTTTTAAAAGAGTCTGGTTTTTCTAAAAAGTCTTTTAATACTATATCAACTGTTTCACTTGTTGAAACATTTTTTAAAGATAAAATATGTTTTTCATTTACCGTAAAACATGCTCCACCATCATTAGGAGTTATTTTATACATCATATCTGTATTAGAGCATAATTCTAGAACATTTCTTGGAGTTGAATCATCACCCATTAATTGTTGTCCTACTTGAACTTCTTCTACCTTTTTAACAACTCCGTTATATAATAAAACTTCAGTTCCTCTAGCAAAGCATCCAGGTTTTCCAATTACAACAATTTTTGACCCGCCATTACTAGGATCAGTATATGTTGCCATAGAAGGACGAATCTTATCAATAGATAGTTCATTAATTCTTAAATTTTGTATTGAATTACTCATTTTAACTATTTATAATATATGTTTAAATATTATTTATTTTTATTAATCTTAAGATTTAATAAATGTATTTATATTACTTAATATTATATAGTCATTTTATTCTTATGCTTTTTCTGTTATTTGGTTGGTTATCAAATCATAGAAAAGTGTTATGGACTATATTTGTAATGCTTTTGATTGGAATAGTATTATTTATAGCGCTTGATGGTTGTTTTATAACAAAGATTGAAAGACGATTATCAGGTAAAAATTATTCACTAATTGATCCATTGTTAAGTGGTTTAGGTATTGAAATTAATAAATCTTCTAGAAATGATATTACATTGTATATTGGAATAACAGTATTTTTAATAGTATCATATAAGTTATTTTTAAGGTGATTTTAAATAGATTTTATTTAAAATATTTATTCATTTGATTCGGGTTCTATATTAAGGTTTTCGGCTTCAATTTGTTTTTTGCACTTAATAAATATAGAGATTTTACCTAGAGAACCAATGCTTGATCTAAAAAATAATGGTAAGCCTTCTTTAGGAAACATTTGCATGTTAGAAGATAATCCTGAAATTTTTGCGATTCTAGATAGCTGTTCAATATCAAAATCTTCATTATATTCAAGCTGTTCTTTTAAAGAATCGTTCTTATCATCTTCATCTTCAATTTCACCAAACACAACTTCTCTTGAATATACGGATCCTGCATTACATAAAAATCTAACATAGAAACCTTTTGATACTATATTAATTGTATTTCCTATATTATTCATATCTTTACATAATTTTTGGTATTCAGCTGACGGAACAATAACTGGTTTCCCATAGTTTGTTGGAATGTCAATATCAAGATTTTGTATATCTTGTATTTTTATATATGATGTAGTTACTCTGTTATTTTCTTTTGGCACTACTTTAATACCAAGATCTGTGGGTCTTTCATCATCTATAAATAAAACCATAGAGTCCTTTTTCTTAATAGCTTTAACCATTTTATGGAAATGACTCATATTAATACCAATAAACATTTTTTCATGGTGTTTAAACTTGTATAGTGTAAAATTTTCACTTTGAAGATCAAGATCTATAAGAACACGTCTATGATGATCCATCATGCGTAATCTAATACCAGCTTCATCAATTTCAAAACAAGCTGTCTTTATGTTATTTTGAAGTAATTCAGTGCAAATTTTCATAGAATACCCCTCTGTAGTTTTTGCTTTGAATATAATAGTCATTTATTTTATATTTAAAATATAAACTTTAAATTGTTTTATAAAAATAAAAAATATTGTAAATAATAAATGGAAAACTTTAATAATGTCCCGGTATATTATTTGGAAGATGAAGATGTAGATTCTAGTGGAAATTTGAAAATAAATCCTGGCAAACCTATTGTATGTATGATACAAGGATCTTTTTGTGGGTATTGCACAAAAGCAAAACCTGACTTTACAAAACTTGCTGTATCTAATCCAGATGTATTTGTATGCACCGTTAAAATAGACGGAAATCCTAGTGAGAAAAAACTTGGTGATAGATTGAAAAATTTACTATCAAATTATGAAGGTGTCCCAACATATTTTGGATCAAATGGAGTAGGAATAGTTGAGTATAATGGTGGTAGAGATGCTGCCTCTATTGAAAAGTTTGCCAAGTCTTTAAAATAAATTTTTAAATATTTTTTAAATAGATTTAAAAATTGTCTTTTTAATAAAAGAATAATGGTTAATATTAATGGGGTTAAGCTAAAAATATATGATCTTGATTCTGTATATAATATTATTGAAAGAGTAGCTGCCAGTCTAGATACACTTCCAAAGTATTTATATGGTTTTGAAAAGTTTCAAGATGATGACATGGAGAGTTTAATAGCTGAAAAAAATATTATTATTGAAGATCAACTAGATGTAATAAGAAATACCAAAAACTTAGATATATCTAAATTTCAATATTTGGATAAGACAGAAGTAGTTAATTTATGGATTGCCTTACACGATAGAAATGAAAAAATAATAAAACTGGCAAAAGAAAATTTTCCAGATGTTACAATATACACTCAACTAGAATCAAATAATATACTAGAGAAACTTAATAAAAGTATAGAATATAATAAGAAAAAAGTAGAACTTATGAATCTAGATAATGAAAAGTTTAAAACATTAAAAGGTGTAAATAACACAGACTTTATTGTTGAAAAGACTGATTTTAAATTAGCCTTAAATCTAAATATAGGAATATTAGAGTTTTTTAATAAAATAATACTTACAGATGAAGTTCCAGTTTCAATATGTGATAAATTTACAAAGATTTCAAAAAATTTCTTTGATATCGTCTCAACTCAAGAAAGTGACTGGGATTTATTGAGATTAGAAGATCTTATTGTAATGAAAGTCAATTCACAGATAAAAAAGAATAGAAAAAAATATATTGACGCCTTCATAGGTAAAGATATGATTACTATTAATAGAAAAAGAGAAGAGTATATTATTATTAAGCTTACTGTTGAAACAAATACAGATGCAAATCTTGAAAATGAAGAAAATATTATTAATAATATAATGAATACCGTTCCAGGCGTATCAATTTATAAAAAAATAGTTGATAATATAGAGGGTAATTTTATATTTCCAAAACAGACTTTGAATGTATATGTTCTAGCAGAGCTTATTATGAATAATAAATTATTTTCTAGTCGTTTAATTATAAATGAGAGTAGTAAAGCAAGTAAAGATAAGAATGATATATTTATTGTTTTTACACATCCAAATTTTGATAAAACAAGATGCTTTATAACCCCAAGAGTTGCTGATAGAAATGATGTTAATATAAAAAATGGCTATGTAAAAATGGGAGAACCGTATATTAGATTAAATATTACTAAATCAAAGAATGAAAATAATGTAAAATTTTTTATGAATGTAATGTCAAAACTTTTTGAAGAATATAATAACTTAAAAGAGGGTATTATAAAAGAATATAAAAAATATATCCCTAATTTTATACAAGAATATGGACGAGAAGACAGAGAACTAGAAGATATTCAAACAGAAAAAGAAAATCTTGAAGATGTTAATCCTGAGTTATTTATAACTGGAAAAACTGGATATAAAAAACGTTGTGGTAAAGAAAAAATAGTATCTATTGTAAAACCAGAAGATGTTAAAAGATTGAAAAAGGAAGGTGTTCCACTCTTATATTTTCCAAAAACACCAGAAGAAGGCCCTCAATACTGGTATAGATGCACGAGTGATGTATATAAATATCCTGGATTAACAAAAAGCACATTAGAAAATAAAGATAAATATCCATTTTTCCCATGTTGTTATAAACTAGATCAAACTACAAAATTAAAGTCTCCATACAATGAATATTTTAATACAAAAACAGACACAAAAGTTGAAACTGTAGCAGAATCTGGAGGAATACTTACATCTAAAAAGAAAATAATGACTTTTGATAAGTTAGCGTATTTACCTGACGAACTTCAAACATTTTTTAAATCAATAAATCAAGACTGGGAATATGTAAGAATTGGTATGGATAATACACCTTCTAGTTTTTTACAATGTGTAATAAAAGCTGTTAATCCAGATATATTGTCTAATGATGACGAAATTTATAGAAAAGATGCTATAAATATAGCAAGAAATGAATTAGTAGATTTTGCTGTATGTAGACAAGAAGCATATGATAAAACATATAAAGATATTAAAGATATTGTAAAAGATGAAAACAAATATTTAGATCCAAAAATATTTATACGTCTTTTAGAAGAAACATATACTTGTAACATATATTTATTTGAAAGAAGGGATTCGGGAGAATCTACAATGATAATACCAAATCACGTCCAAGGTTATTATAGATTCAAAAAAGACTTTCCAGCTATATGTATTTTAATACATAAAGGAAGTGATGTTGATATTAATTTATATGACAATCCTCAATGTGAATTAATAGGTAGATTTAAAAATAATCAAGAATTAAAATACCTATTTCAACCTAAAACAAACTTATTTAATGAAATTTCAAAAACATTTAACAAATTATCAAAAACTTATACTCTTTGCCATAAATTAACAGAGATATATTTTCCTCTACCCGAAGACATTAAACTAGTTTCTCAAAAAATTGATTCATATGGTAAAACAAGATCATTAAATATTGAATTTAAAGGTCAAGAAATCACCATAATTACAAGTCCAATACCTCCACTAGGAATACCAGAACTTAAAACATTAATTATTAACAGGGTAAATGATACAACAGCCAAAGAGTTACTTAATAAATTAAAAAATATTATAACAGATTTACAAACTGATAAAAATTCTCAAGCAATCTTTGGAAAAATTGGAAACGTCTCTATAACAATACCATTAATTGAAAACACAACATATACATTTAATATACCCAAGATAAAAGATTCAACACTAGTTATAGGAAAAGAAACAGACTCTGTAATGAATGTATATAATAACAATAAAAGAATAGCACTTTTTATACAAGAAAACCTATATTGGTTATTTTCAAAATATATTAGCGATAAAGACATAGATAATATAGAAAACTATATAATACCTTTTTTTAAAGATCAAACAACTCTTATAAAAAACTTTACATATAAACCAACTACAAATTCATTTATTAAAAATAATGGCATAATACAGGATGGAAAAATCGTTGTCACTTCTACACAAATGAAACAAAGATTAGCTTACTCATTAAAATTAGCTATTCAATATAATATAAAAAATTTGATAAATTATAAAGACCGTTTATCAATACATAATGTATATAATAATATTACAGATTTTGAAAAATATACTTCGCAAATAATTTTAGAAGGTAAAGACTCAATTAAAAAATGGATAACAGAAAGAAATAAAACTTATAAATTAGAACATACAATTATAGAAGGAGATACACCATACTTTTTCCAAAATAATTTAATATCACCTCTAGTATATATGGCACAAAATACAGATACATGGAAAAAAGCTGTATCAATAGCAATACAGTGGGATACCAAAAAAATTAATACAGAAGGCACAATTAAATACAATAAACAAGCATTCAATTTATATCAATATGTTACAGATACAGAAATAAATAAGATAAAGATAAAAGGTGATGATAATGATTATGATATAAAAATAATAGCAAAAGATAACAAAAACTTTACAGTATTATTAAAATGTAATTAAAATTTTATAATAAAATATTATATTATTATAAAATGGAACTTCTCAAATTATTTTCAAATAATCGTGTATTTATAGTATTAGTAATAGCAATTTTATGTGAAATTGCCGCCGCAAGTCTTAATAAGTGGTTAAAAACACAAAGTTTAAGCGATGCTGATAAATTAACATTTAAAATATGTATTAGTTTAGCAATAGCCACTTTAGCAGCTTTAATTTTAATAAAATTATTTGCTAAAGATATAAATGTATATATTATATATTCATTAATGGTTATTAGTGTTATTTCAGGCGCTGTAATTACAGTTAAACTATATAATAACCCTGCTGCTAAAGGCGACTCATATGCTTTAAATATAACTGGATATGTTGCTACATTTGGAGCGTTGTTATTACTTGCTTTTGATAAACAAACTTTTTAATTTTAAAAAATAAAAATGATTTTTAAAAACACGAGTTTTTAAAATAAAATAAATATGCCTCCTAAACCAAAATATATTAAAAAAGATCATATTGATCATATTCTAACAAGAGCTGATATGTATATTGGTTCTAATAAAACAAAAAAAGCTGAAGACTATGTTGCTATTGAAGTTGAAGATAATGAATATAGAATTGTTAAACAAAATATTGACATAAATCCAGGTCTTTTACGTATTTTTGTAGAAGCATTATCAAACGCAATTGATAATGTAAAAAGAAGTGAATCAACTACTACAAAATGCACCAAAATCAAGGTTAATATTGACAAAAAAACAGGAGAAACAATTATTTGGAATGACGGTCAAGTTGTTCCAATTGAAATCAACGAAGAAGGTGATTATAATCACACAATGATTTTTGGTCAGCTTATGACTTCTTCAAATTATGATGATGAAGAAGAAAGACTTGTTTCAGGAAGAAATGGTATTGGTATTAAAGCTACAAATATTTATTCTAAACTTTTTCAAGTTAGGGGGTTTGATCCAGAAGCTGGAAAGATATTTGAACAAACATGGGAAAATAATATGCGTGATATATCAAAACCTAAACTCACTTCTCATAAAGCAAAAAATGGTTTTACTGAAGTAAAGTATATTCCGGATTTTGAAAGATTTGGAATGAAATCATATACCGATGATACTATAAATTTATACAGAAAATATGTGTGTGATGCTGCTATGTTATCAAAAGTTTCTGTATATTTTAATGAAAATCTTGTCCCTGTAAAAAATCTTGTAGATTATAGTAAATTATATACAGAAGAATCAAAAGAAGTTACCCAAATTAAAACAGATACTGCTGATGTAGTAATTACACCAAGTAATGGAGAATATGAAGCAATATCTTTTGTTAATGGTGTATATACTTGTCATGGTGGCAAGCATGTAGATTCTTGGAGTGAATCTATATTCCGCCCTCTAGTCCAAAAATTTAATAAACCTAAAAAACCTCAAGTTAATATCACAGATATCAAAAAGTTTTTTAGGATATTTGTAAATGTCACCGTTGTTAATCCAGAATTTTCCAGCCAAAGTAAAACTGAAATGGTTTCTCCAGAAGTTGTATCAAGTGTCCCTCTTAAAAATATTACTGCTATTATGAAATGGGATTTTGTAGAACAAATTGAAGATATTATTAGGAGTAAAGAATTTTTAGCTCTAAAAAAGAGTGAAAAGAAATCAAAAACTTTTAAGAAAATTGAAGGCCTTGATCACGCAAATAATGCTGGTGGAAAACTATCAAAAGATTGCACTCTTATCCTAACAGAAGGGTTATCTGCAAAAACTTATGCCGTTACTGGTATCCAAGAAGGTTGGAATGGTTATAAAGGACGTGATTTTTTTGGAGTTTTTGCTCTACGAGGTAAGCTTTTAAATACAAGAAATGCTAATATTTCATCTATAGCAAAAAATAAAGAAATTACTGACGTAATTCAAGCTCTAGGTGTTAGATACGGTATTGACTATAAAGATGATAAGAATTTTGAAACTCTAAATTATGGACGTCTTATGATTTTAGCTGACGCTGATTGCGATGGCATACATATCAAAGCACTTATCCTCAATTTTATACATTCACTTTTTCCAACACTTTTAGAACGAGAACAACCTTTTGTTGTTAGTATGCAAACACCAATTGTAAAAGTATTTTTGAAATCAAAAAATATCTTATTTTACGATCAGAAAAAATTCAAACAATATTCAGACGAAAATTCAGATAAAAAACTAAATGTTAAATATTATAAGGGTCTTGGAACATCTTCTGATGTTGAAGTGTTAGAAACTTTTGGGAAAAGAGTTGTAGAATTAATGAATGATAAAGACACTCTTGTTAATATGAATAAAGTATTTCATAAATCACACGCTGATGATAGAAAATTGTGGATAGGTAATTATAATCCAAATACAGATATGGGTATTGAAATAGATGAGTCTCCTATCACTCAAGTAAATATAACAGACTTTATTGATAAAGAAATGATTACATTTAGCATTGCAGATTGCGCTAGAAGTATCCCAAATATGATGGATGGTTTTAAAGAATCTCATCGTAAAACTCTACACGCTTGTTTCCTGAAAAAATTAAATTATACAGGTCAAACTCTTAAAGTAGCTCAACTAGCTGGATTTGTAGCAGAAAAAACAAACTATCATCACGGAGAACAAAATCTCTTTGATACTATTACAAAAATGGCTCACGACTTTCCAGGAAGCAATAACATTCCTCTATTATTTAGAGACGGTCAGTTTGGTTCTAGAAACTCTCTTGGAAAAGATGCTGCTAACGCTCGCTATATCTTTACAAAATTAGATATTTTAACCAGATTAATCTTTAGACCAGAAGATGACTGTCTATTAGAACACGTAATTGATGATGGTGATAAAGTAGAACCAGTATTTTATGTTCCTATCATACCAATGGTATTAGTAAATGGTGTAATTGCAGGTATTGGAACTGGATGGAGCTGTAATGTCCCTTCTTATAATCCTTTAGAAATTATTGATTGTATTAAAATATGGTTAAACAATAATACTGCTTTTGAAACAAGTGAAGATGGAACAAAAATCAGCCTTTTACCGGAACTAAAACCTTGGTATCACGGTTTTGATGGCAGAATTGAAAAAGATTCTGATAAAAGATATACCACATACGGAAAGGTTTCTCCGGAAGGTAAAGATAAATTCCTAGTAAGCGAACTTCCTATCAGTATGAGTATTGATAAATTCAAAGAATATATTGAAGAACAACTTGAAGAAAAAAATATTAAAGGTATGAAAAACTACTCAACTCCTAAAAAAGTTAATTTTGTTATTACTGAATCCGCTTCCGGAATCAAATGTAATGAAGAAAATCTAAAATTAAAATCATACATATATACTTCTAATATGGTGCTCTTTACAGAAAAAGGAAATCTTAATAAATATGATACTGTTGATGATATTATAGATTCTTTTTGCTCTGTAAGATATGATTATTATATCAAACGCAAAGAATACATTCTCAAGGATCTTAAATTACAACTAAAAACTCTAGAAAATAAGGCTAGATTCTTAAAAGAAGTTATGAATGATGAATTGGTAATTTTCAAAAGAAATGAAGAGGATATTTCAACAGAAATGCAAACCAAAGGTTATGATAAAGAAGAAGATACATATGATTACCTTTTACGACTACCAGTTAGAAGCTTTACTAAACAAAAAATTGAAAACTTAGAAAATGATATCAAGAATACTAAGACTGAGATAAAAACTATACAAAATACAACAGAGAAACAAATGTGGATTAATGACCTTGATACTTTTACAAAAGCTTATACACAATGGTTAAAAACATCAGTAGCTAGTGAAAAAACAAAAAACAAAAAATAAATTGTATATAATAAAAAATGAAAGAAGATAATGAAGATACTAAAGAAGAATTTTGCTCATCTTGTGCTATGGGCGTTGTTGCTATTGCTGGTGCTGTAGGAGCTGGTGCAGGTGCCAGCTCAAAAAAAATGCACAAAAAATATAAAAAAATATTAATATGGGTTGGAATAGCAACATTTATTATATCAATAGCTGTTGCTGGATATATGTGGAAACAAAACTGTAAAGAATGCCGTTAATTTTTTTTTAATTTTTTATTATTTTATAATAATAAAAATGTCTTGCAGCGAATTAAGAAATAAGTTTGTTTTAGACAAAAGTTCTTGCAATAACCTTTGCGATGATTCAAATGGATCTCCAACAAAGTGTGCCTTTAATTGCGATATGGAATGTGCACATGCTGGCAGTTCTGGTGGTGGAAGTTCTTCGGGTAATTTTCAAATGGTATATGATAACTGCTACTCACAACACTGCGGATCTAGTGTTGGATGCAAAGATTTATCATTAGTATTAGATTGCTGTAATGCTAATTGTAACAAAAACTCTGTTTGTATGGATGTGTGCGCATCTAATAATTCAAATAGAGGTCGTCCTCCTGCTCCTGCTGACAATAGCAAAGCATATGCCAATTTTATGAAGTGTGTTTCATTAGTAGGTCCTGATGATAATGAAAATGATAAAGCAAAAGAATGTTGCATTAAAGCCTGTGGAAGCGATAAAGGTTGTGCATATGACTGTGATACAATGAGTTATTATAAACCTAGACATCCTGACGGTCCTCCACCACCATATGTCCCACCATCTCCAGACGTTCCTCCACCATATGTCCCACCATCTCCTGATGATCCACCTTATGTCCCTCCTACACCAGTTGATCCTAAACCTATTATTCTTGTTGAAAAACCAGATAATGTACTTTCAAAAATTACAACTCCAATGTGGTGGGGTATTGGTTTAGGTATAGCAGTTTTATTAATACTCATTATAGTAATTATTATTAGATCCACAAGAAAATCAGTTGCTTCTAAATTTGGTTTTAGATTCTATTAAACATTTTTATACTAATTATTAGTATAAAAATTTAAAAGCCAAGATCTGCATCTTCTACCATAAACTTGATAAAATTATCTTCATGTTGCTTATCAGATAAACCTGATTCACGACGTGCTTCCATATACTTTTCAAAATATTTCTTCTTATATTCATCACTTTTATTATCAAGATCTTCTATCTCACTTCTAGTTTTAATAATAATATCTTTCATTTCATCAAGTTTCTTCTTAGTCTCAAGATATGTCCATGAAATCTGAGCTTTCTTTACACGAAGTGTTGTATATAATTCATATGGATCATCTTCTGTCTTTTCTGTTGTATCTTTTAATAACATTTCTTGTCTTTCCTTAATCTCATCAGTAACTCTCTGCTCTTCATCCTTCTTATTTTTAACATTATTTGATATTGATTCTGTTGTTCCCTTACGAATATCAACTTCTGTAGTCTCTGATACATATTTAGGATTATTTGTTAATGGAAATGGTCTTCCTACATATGTATGATATATCTGATGATAAGAATCAACATTACGAATAAGACTTTCAGCCTTCTCACTTGCCTCTATTTCAGTTGCAAAATTTCCTCTTAATTTTGCGAATCCATAAACTCCTTGCTCATTTGGAGTCGCCCCTTTAGCTGGAACCCATGATATTAAACCAATCTGTTGGAGTGCTATTAGAGGATCAGCATATCTTCTCTCAATCTTTGGAAACTTATCAACAAATGATGTATTATCAAGAGCTTTAATTGCCATGCTTACCTGATCTTCTGTGAGAGGTGGAGAAGATTGATCTCCTCTAAATGTCTTTGAGGGATCTCTATCTGCTGGAGCTGTTAGAGTATTTTCTCTTTCCCATTCTGGATGTGGTGTTGTCATTTTTATTTATAATTCTGTTTCTTTAAAAAGGTTTTAATTATTTATTATAAATTTTATCATATGTTATTGTATGATATGTTTTTTCATATGAAACCCAGAAAAATCTTTCTGTTCCAACAATAGATATAGTCTTATCATTTTTTTGCGTAATATAATACACTCTATGTGTTGGAATATAATCATTATACATTAGTCTAGCAATATCCCACATCTTTAACACTGTGTTGCTTAATGTTGATTTATATATTTTTGGAACACCATCTATACTAATTACATATTTAACTTTTTTCTCACACTCTTCTTCATCTTCTTCTTCTTCTTCTTCATCTTCTTCATCTTCTTCATCTTCTTCTTCTTCTTCACACTCTTCCTCCTCATCTTTTTCACATTCTCCATCACACTCACATGTTTCTTCACATTCTCCATCACACGCTTCTTCACCCTCGTCCTCTTCTTCAACATTTTCCTGACACTCTTCTTCACCCTGTTCCTCGCAGTCTTCCTCACAAGGTTCTTCACCCTGTTCCTCGCAATCTTCTTCATCATCTCCATTACAGTCTTTAACAACTTTATTTACAGTTTCTTCTACTATTGTTTGAAGTGTATTTTTTACAGCATCTAGTTGGCTGTTTATAATCTCTGGATCTTCAGATATACATGACATTTTTATTATAAAACTTTATGTTTTAAATAGATTTTAAATTTATAATATTAGATTATATCTTTACATTAGTATAAAAATATTATCTTGTTATTTTTATATAAAAAAATAAAAATGAATATAAAAATAATATTTATTTAAATTAAATAAATGAGTTCGTCAATTTCACAAATACTTAGAAAACATCAGGCTGATGGTATGTATCATACTCATGTCTCAATGATTAACCCAAAAGGAAAATTTAATTTATCTTCAAGAGAAACTCTGGAAGAGTTTTGGGATTTATATTGTAGCTCTATACAAGAAAATAGAGATATTATTGTTGGAGTTGCAGAAAAACCACAAGATTGCCTTCCAGTTTTAGTTGATGTAGATATAAAAATAAAAGAAACTTCTTGTATAGATATTAACGAGTCTGGTAAAATCTACACAGAAGAACACGTTCATAGTGTAATACAAGTATATCAATGCGTATTACGTAATATTGTTGAAAATTGCACGGATGAGGATTTAATATGTGTTTTATTAGAAAAAGATTTATATAGAGTTAATATCGGTGATATACCTTATGTAAAAAATGGCTTTCATCTACATTTTCCAAATTTATTTTTGAATAAGTCTTCTCAAGAAGTTCATTTAATACCTCGTGTTATTGACACTATAACAGAATTAAACATTTTTGGAGATATCGGGTTTGAAAATTCTGGATTATTAATTGATAAAAATTGTTGCAGTGTTCCTTGGTTACTTTATGGCAGCCGCAAGAGCGAAGAAATGGAACCCTATAGATATAGCAAAGTATTTAACTCAGATTGCAATGAGATAAGTTTAAAAAAGGCATTTAGTAACTATCAAATTTATGATATGAAAGAAAAATTAATAAATATGGGAAGTCGCGACCCCAGTGCTGGAATTGTTAAAAATGTAGAATATTATTTCCCCCGTATTTTTAGTATCTTTGCATACGGTCGTGCTGAAAAAGAATTAAAACACGGTCTAATTTCACCACTAAAAGAAAAAATTAAAAAAGAGAGAAAGAAGAAAGGAACAACTGGATACGATAATCCTGATATATCAGAAAAATTAACCACAGCAAAAGCATTACTACCATTATTGGCTCCTTTTAGAAGCGACGATTATGGAGATTGGATGAAAATTGGTTGGTTACTCTACAACGAGTGTAATGGTTGTAATGAAGCAATGGAATTATGGCTAGAGTTTTCATCAAGGAGTGATAAATATGATGAAGCTCATTGTATGGATGTATGGGACAAAATGACAAAAAGAGATGATTGCGCCACTTTTGGAACACTTCGTTATTACGCTGAAATTGATAGTCCTGACAAGTATAAAGAATGGAAGGCAAAAAAGATTGATAACTGTATGAAAGAAGCTATAAGCGGATCTCATAATGATATTGCAAAAATTTTATGGGAAGATTATGGTAATCGTTTTGTATGCGCAAGTATATCTGGAAAAATCTGGTATCAATTTATTAACCATAAATGGGAAATGATTGAAGAAGGTGTTTTCTTAAGAGAAAAAATATCTGAAGATATAGTTCATAAATACGCAAAGATTGGAAGCGACTTATATTCACAAACTGTTATCAATCCCGAAGGTCCAGAAACACCATTACTTCAAACTAAAACAAAACAAATTCAAAGATTGGCTCAAAATTTAAAATCGGCTCCTTATAAAAATAATGTTATGAGAGAAGCCGCAGAAGTCTTCTATAATAGACATTTCAAAAATAAACTTGACACTAACCCATATTTAATAGCATTTAAAAACGGTGTTTATGATCTTAAAAATAATATTTTTAGAAATGGTTGCCCTGAAGATTATCTATCAAAAAGCTTGCCTATAGATTATAAAATCTTTGACGAAGGTGATGACAGAGTAAATGATGTTTTTTCATTTTTAGAAAAAATCTTTCCTGACAAGTCTATTAGAACTTATTTTATGGATATGGCCTCCGATATCTTTGTAGGAGGTAATCACCAAAAAGTTGTCCTTTTTTGGACCGGTGAAGGTGATAACGGTAAATCTGTAACTCAAGGAATCTTTGAAAAAATGCTCGGTGATTTGGCTATTAAATTTAGCACAACATTAATTACCGGAAAGAAAACTTCTACCGGAACAGCTAATCCTGAACTTGCTAGAGCTGGCGGTGGCGTAAGATGGGCTGTTCTTGAAGAACCTGACGGTGATGAACAAATTAATATTGGAACTCTTAAAAGTCTATCTGGTAATGATAGTTACTGGGCTCGTGATCTTTTTGAAACAGGAAAAAGTGCTAGAGAAATCGTTCCTCTTTTCAAACTCATTTTTATTTGCAACAAACTTCCTAAAATGAAGTATAGTGATAAAGCTACTTGGAATCGTATTAGAGTTATCCCTTTTGAATCTACATTTTGCAGACCTGAAGATCCTGCACCTGAAACTTACGAAGAACAACTTTTACAAAAAAGATTCCCTATGGATAAAGAATTCGCTAAAAAGATCCCTAATATGCTAGAAGCATTTGCTTGGGTATTACTTGAGCACAGAAAGAAAATAACTATTAGAATTGAACCAGAAAAGGTTAGAATGGCGACTGCTCTATACAGGAAACAGAATGATATATACAGACAGTTTGTTGATGAATGCGTATCATCTGACAAAAAATCAGTATTATCTCTTACAGAACTTTACACACAATTCAAAGATTGGTTCAAAGATTCTTTACCTCATAACAGCATTCCTATCAAAAATGAAGTCAAAGAATACTTCATACGCTTATGGGGTGATCCTGAACCTGGTTTCAAATGGAATGGTTATCGTATAGTAACAATGGCTGATAATATAGCTTCTGGAGATATTGTTGTTTTAGACCAAGATGATCTTGTTGATTACGGTCAAGGCGGTAAAAATCTTCCACCTATGTAATTTTTTAATATATTTTATATATATTAAAAAAAATATTCATATATATTAATAAATGAGTAAAAGTCCAACAAATAAAAAGCTATATAATAGAGTAAAAAGTATAGCAAAAAAGAAGTTTAAAAAATGGCCCTCCGCATATGCAAGTAGCTGGTTAGTAAAAGAATATAAAAGACTTGGTGGAAGATACAGTGGAAGTAGAAAATCTATTAAATCAGGATTATCTAGATGGCACGCTGAAGAATGGATTAACATATGCAAACTTCCAAAAATAGTTCCTTGCGGCAGATCAAAATTAAAATCATATAATTGGAAAAAGAATTATCCATATTGTCGCCCAAGAAGAATTATAACAGGAAAAACTCCTAGATCAGCAAGAGAATTATCTAAATATGAAATTAAAAAAAGATGTTCTCTTAAAAGAAAATCTCCCTTAAAAATACTAACTAGAAAGAGGTCAGTAAGAAGGTCTAGAAAGAGGTCAGTAAGAAAGTCTAGAAGAAAGTCTAGAAGAAAGTCTAGAAGAAAGTCTAGAAGAAAGTCTAGAAGAAAGTCTAGAAGAAAGTCTAGAAGAAAGTCTAGAAGAAAGTCTAGAAAGAAGTCGGTAAGAAGGTCTAGAAAATAATAGTATTTTAAAAAGGTTAATGTATTTAAAAATAAAAATGAATTTTCAAATAAAAAATATTTGAAAATTAGCAATATGGATTCTGATATAAAGGAAATAGAAAGTGTCGTATTTGGTGTATTTTCACCAGAAGAAATTATTAAGTTGTCGGTTGCTAAAATTAATACTACAAAATTATCCGGTCCGGGGTCAGTTTATGATGATAGAATGGGTGGTAATCTAGAGGGTAGTAAATTATGTGTAACTTGTGGCCAAAACGCAAAGATGTGTCCGGGTCATATGGGGCATATAGAGCTTAATCAATATATTATTCACCCACTATATTATAAACTAGTGGTGTCTTTTTTGAAGTGTTTTTGTATTAAATGCTATAATCTTTTGGTATTGAAAGATCAGCTTCTCTTATATGGATTGAATAGATTTAAGGGTGAGAAAAGATTTAAAAAGGTATTGGAGATTTTAGAGAAGATTGATATATGTTGTCATTGTTCTAATCCTCAACCTAAATTTGCTCATTCATCTACTGATAATGCTATTTCAATGGTTTATAAGCAGAAAAATGGTCAAACTATTTCAATTATACTGGGTGTAGATGAAATTAAGAAAACCCTGGATAACATATCAAATGAAGATGTAGAATCTCTTGGTTTTATTCCGGATAGAATTCATCCTAAAAATTTGATATTATCGGTAATCCCTGTTTTACCACCTTCTTCTCGTCCTTTTGTGATGGCAGATGGAAACATTTGTGACGATGACTTAACAAATCAATATTGTGAGATTATCAAATCTAATAATCATTTAGAAGATGCTGATATGAATGATACAAAACAGCAGAAATTTATGCAGGCATTAAAGTTTAGAATTTTAACCTTGATGAATAATTCTCAAAATAAAGCAAAACATACAACAAGCGGTCGTCCTATTAAAGCAATTAAAGAACGTCTTACTGGTAAAGACGGGTTAATCAGAAATAATTTGATGGGTAAATTGTGCCCAAGTGGTATGTAAAAATACTGCTAGACTGAATCACACAGACGACATTTTCAAAAACAGGGAAACTCTTGCTAATGCCTTCAATCCTAAATCATTATGGGAAACCATATGATGGCTCCGGGGAAAACTCGGGGGTATAGGAATAATTTGAGGGATGAGACAATCCTGTGCCAAGCTCCTAAGTCCTTATGTCTAATTTTTAGACTCGGCTGGATACGGAGAAGGTGCAACGAATAGATGGAAATGGGCTTGAAGGGTTGCCAACCCTTATGATAGCTTAAGGTTTATTCTACTCCTACCTGAAAAGGTACTATTATGTAGTTTATCATATATGTGATATATTTGTATGATAGATGAATTAATAGGGACAATGACTTCAATAAGAAATGATTGAAGTAGTCTGGTATAAAGGAAAAGATGTTTAGCTCCTGACACTCCAGTATTATTATGGAATGGGCAGATTAAGACAGCTGAAAATATAAAAATAGGAGATATAATTATTGGTGATGATGGATATAAGAGAAATGTAAAGAATTTATTTTCTGGTGAAGATGAAATGTTTAAAATAGTTCAAAGAAATGGAGATGATTATATAGTGAATCAATATCATATTCTTTCACTTAAATATTGTAGTCATAAGTCTATTTTTAATACGGCAAGAGGTTATAGTTTAAAATGGTTTGATAAAGAAACATTTAGAGTAAAAACAAAAAATTTTAAAAACGAAAAAGATGCTGAGTTGTTTCAAAATACTATAGATGATAGTGATGTATTTGATATTCCTATAAAAGATTATCTAAATATTCCATCAAGCACTAGGAGATGTCTTATGGGTTTTAAACTTTTTAATTCTATACAATGGATCTATAAAAAAGTAGAACTAGATCCATATATATTAGGAATGTGGTTAGGAGATGGAACTAGTTCTCGTCCGTCTTTTACATCAATTGATAAAGAACTAGTAGAGTATTGGTCTAATTGGGCTAAAGATAATGATTGTGAAGTTGTTTTACATAAAGATGGATCAAATATTCATTATGGTATTAAAGCAGCTGGAAATAAAAAAGGTGTAAAGGGATGTAATAATTTTACAAACTTACTTTCAAAATATAATTTAGTAAATAATAAGCATATTCCTGAAGACTATATTATAAATGATAAAAAAACACGTTTATCTGTTCTTGCTGGTTTAATAGACACTGATGGTTCTGTAGAACAAGATGGTAAAACAATTAGGATTTCTCAATCTGTTGAACATAAAAATATTATAGATGGTGCTAGATTTATTGCAAGTTCTTTAGGTTTTCAAACATCTATAAAAAATAAGAAAACATCTTGGGTATCACAACAAGAAAAGAAATCAAGTATTGCTTTAGTTTTAACTATATCAGGAGATGGTATTCAGGATATTCCAACATTATTACCAAGAAAAAAGTGTGTGTCTTATCTAAGTAGAAATGCTACTAGTTATAATATTAAAGTTATTCCTGTTGGTATTGGAAAATATAATGGTTTTGAAATAGATAAAAATAATAGGTTTATACTTGGAGATTTTACAGTAACACATAACTGTGAGCAAACAGGTCGCACTGTTATTGGTCCGGACCCAACTTTGAGAATGGGACAACTTGCTTTGCCTCCCGAAATGGCTAGTAATTTAACATTTCCAGAGAATGTTACTGCATTTAATATAGAACATCTAACACAACTAGTAAATAATGGAAAGGCTAATTTTGTTATTAGAACAAAACTTGGTAGCAAGACAAGAATTAATTTACAATATGCTCTATTTTCTAAAGGCACTGAACTCTTATATGGTGATGTTATTACAAGAAAATCTAAAGATATTATATATGGAAAACATTACGGACATTTTGAGTTAAAAGAGGGTGATATCATAAAAAGGAATGGGGAACTCCTTGAAAATATTACATACCCTAAAAAGAAAAAATTTATCTTACAAATTGGTGATATTGTTGAGAGACACCTCAAAAACGGGGACATTGTTCTACTCAATCGCCAGCCAACATTGCATAGTGGATCTATGATGGCAAAAGAAATTGTAATTAGACCAGGAAAAACAATAAGAATGAATTTGAGCTGCACGAAGAGCTTCAATGCAGATTTTGATAAAATTCTCTGTCAAAAACAGGAGG
>Ga0214921_10004378_pt1 | contig 20833 bp, 15 predicted proteins | sample LL1505_MetaG_FD_177992 | JGI IMG/M metagenome (GOLD analysis project Ga0214921, IMG submission 177992) | Freshwater microbial communities from Lake Lanier, Atlanta, Georgia, United States - LL-1505 | ecosystem: Environmental > Aquatic > Freshwater > Lake | place: USA: Georgia | collected...
CGGGTCCGGGATAACGAACGTTCCAACCAAACTGTTCTCCCACGACGGCCACCGGGAGAGCGTCGGCAGGGGGAGTTCGTAAACGCATCCGGGTCCATTGCTCGTTGCCGTAAATCGCCAGAGCAAGGAAAATAAAAACCGGAATCGTGGTCCAGATCACCTCAAGGGTATTATTTCCATGGCTGTGAATGGCTGGAACCCCGGGACGGGCGCGGTACTTCACAATAAAGTAAATCATCACGGAAAAAACGGCCACCGCCGTAATCCCTGTGATCCATAGGATCACGTAGAAAATAAAGTCGATCTCATGCCCAAACATGTTCACGTTACGGGGCAACCACCAAACGCTCGTTTCCCGAATTTCGGCATGAAGGGTGGAAAGAGTCAAAAGGAGCAAAAAGAACGGCATCCAAAGCCTTTTAGCGAGAAAACTTGCCATCTGATGAGTTTCCAATGGTTTCTCAGGATTTCAACCCCCTTCCCATATTAGGGATTGAAAATTTGTCTCTGGCTTCAACGGAAATACTTCCCTCCGAGGGGAAAACGCAGTCTTTAAGGAACCTAATAGGCAGGTGTTATCCGTTAATACTTCTAATGCTTTCTTGAAGAGATTCCACGAAACCCGCAATTTTGACACTCAACACGAACCCAAACTCCTAATCCAAACCGATTTCCCCTATTTCTACACCTCATGGCCAACATTTTCCCACGATGGACCAACTGGCTCCCGATCAAAATCTTGGTCTGCGTCGCGGTGGTGGCTGCCAGTGTGATTTCCGGTATGGCATATTACTTTACGCCCAAATACACCCGGGTCGGGTATCAACCGACTCAGCCAGTTGCCTTCGATCATTCCCTGCACGTCAACCAACTCGGAATGGATTGCCGCTACTGCCACACTGGAGTCGAAAAGTCTTCCCACTCGAACGTTCCGGGAACGCAGACCTGCATGAACTGCCACACGCAGATCAAATCCCTGAGTCCGAAATTAGCCCCCATCCGCGAATCCTGGAAAACCGGCAATCCCGTCCCCTGGGTCCGGATTCACAAAGCTCCGGATTACGTCTACTTCAACCATGCGGTTCACGTAAACCGAGGTGTCAGTTGCGTCGCTTGCCACGGTCAGGTCAACCACATGGAAGTCGTCTACCACGCCAAGCCCCACAGCATGGGTTGGTGTCTCGAGTGCCATCGAGCCCCGCAAAATCATCTGCGTCCACTCGACCAGATCACCAACTTGGATTGGAAACCGCCTGCCGGCACCACGCAGCGGGAACTTGGGGAAAAATTCGTCCACGACTGGAACGTGAATCCTCCCGTCAATTGCAGCGGGTGCCATCGCTAAACCCAACATGAAACGAGTTATCCAGCACCCAACCTCCTCCGCCACTGGTCGCACTTACTGGCGCAGCTTGGGGGAATACTCCCGCACGCCGGATTTCGAGGAATGGTTGCACAGGGAGTTTCCTGCTGGCGCGGCTGAATGGGACAAGGACCCGCTCTCTCGACGTAGCTTTATTCGCCTGATGGGAGCGTCCCTCGCTTTGGCGGGTTTGGGACTTTCTGGGTGCCGCCGTCCGGAGGCTCACCTTGTTCCCTTTACGCAATCGCCGGAATGGGTTATCTCCGGGAAGAACCTTTCGTTCGCCACCGCCCAACCGCGTCGTCGTGGCGCGATTCCTCTTTTGGCTACGACCTTTAACGGTCGGCCCACGAAGATGGAGGGAAACCCCCTTCATCCCGACAGCCTTGGAGCCAGCGATAATCATGCCCAGGCATCGGTGCTCGACCTTTACGACCCTGCCCGCCGCCAATTCCTGACCCGAGCTGGGAAGAAAGCAGAAATCGCCGAGTTGGATGCAGAAGTCGCCAGAATCCGCACCGAAGCTGGCGCGAACGCAGGAGCCACTTTGGCCATCCTTGCGGATGAAACTCTATCCCCCACCCGTGAAAGGCTACGAGCGGAACTGCTTCGTCAATTCCCGCAGGCCACTTGGGCTGTATACGAGCCTCTTGCCCCTGGGCGTGATCTCGAAGCGTCGGCAGCAGCCTTCGGGTCAGGCACAGAAGTCCGCCCTGATCTCTCCGCCGCCAAGACCATCCTTTCTGTGGACTGCGATTTTCTGGGTTCGGATGAGGGAGATCTATCCGACACCCGTGGATTTACCGCGGGCCGCCGCATCCGTAAACCCGGTGACAAATCCAACCGCCTCTATGTGGCCGAGCCACGATTCTCGCTCACTGGAACAATGTCCGATCACCGTCTGCGCCTTCGCGCCAGTGCGACTGGAGTATTCCTTTTGGAATTGGCGCGGCAAATCCGTGCACTTCGGCCAAACTCCGAATTAAGTTCCGTCTTAGCAAAAACCCCAGATCTCCCCTTACCTTCCGGAATCGATCCTGCCTGGATCCGCGAATGTGCCGCCGATTTAGTCGCCAATGGCAATCGTTCCTTGGTCCTTGTGGGGCGTAGACATTCGGTAGCCATCCAAGCCTTGGGCTACGCCATCAATGCCGCCCTCGGTAACGTCGGAACCACGTTGCTTGTGCAACCCCGGTTAAGCGCACCTTCCACCTCCCTGCAGAGTCTGACGGAGAAGATCCGTTCTTCGTCGATTCGCACTCTGGTCATTTTGGGAGGTGATCCAGTTTACTCCGCTCCGAACGATCTAGGTTGGGCCGATCTATTGGGCACCATTCCCAACTCGATTCACCTCTCGCCCATTTTCAATGCCACCTCGGCCAAAACCACTTGGTTTGTCCCGGGAACGCACTTCCTTGAGTCTTGGGGTGACGCGCTGGCCGGCGACGGATCCTACCTTTCAATCCAACCAACGATCCAACCTTTGTGGGGCGGAGAGAGTCAACTGGAGTTCTTGGTGAGATTACTGGGTCAGTCCAAGCCAGTAGGCCCGGCCTTGGTTCGCGAGACCTTTACCGCCCGCACCAAACTTGGCGCGGACAAACAAGAACAGGCTTGGAACGATTTTGTTCGCGAAGGATTTTTGCCTGGAGCCACCCCTTCGCCCTCGAAGACCTTTAACTCAGGAGCAGTGGCCGCCCTTCTCTCCAACATCAGCTCACCCAATGTTGCGGAAACTAACTCCTTGGAAGCAGTTTTCATTCATTCGGGTGCCGTTGATGACGGACGTTACGCCAATAACGGCTGGCTACAGGAGTGGCCTGACCCCATGACGAAACTGACTTGGGATAACGCGATCCTAATTTCTTCCAAGACCGCCTCTTCGTTAGGTCTAAAAAACGAGATCATCAAAGGCATTCTGGTGGCCGATGTCGTCAAAGCAACAATCGGCACTCGCTCTGTAGAAACGCCGGTAGTGATCGCACCGGGACATGTGGATTTTGCCGTCAGTCTTCCTGTCGGATACGGCCAGGACCTCCTGGGCCCCGTGGCTAAAGGTGCTGGTTTTGATGCCTACAGGCTCCGTACCACCGATTCCGAATACGTCGCTCAAGGACTTCGCCTCGAACGCACAGGCCACACCAAGCAACTGGCCGTCACTCAGGAGCATCAGGCCATGGAAGGTCGCGACCTGGTGCGCGAGGCCGCTCTCACCGAATTCAACGAGGATCCGGGTTGGGCCAAGAAGGTAGGCATGGATGGCCACATTCCCCCGAATCAGACGTTTTATCCCAGCCCAAAGCTCACCGGCGAGCATCAGTGGGCCATGGTGATCGATCTATCGACCTGCACCGGTTGCAACGCATGCGTCACCGCCTGTACGGCCGAAAACAACATTCCGGTTGTCGGCAAGGATCAAGTCATGAAGGGACGTGAAATGCACTGGATCCGGGTCGACCGCTATTACACCGGCGAGCCCGAGGAGCCTGAGGCCGTGTCTCAGCCGGTGGCCTGCATGCAGTGTGAGAACGCCCCCTGTGAAACGGTCTGCCCGGTCAACGCTACCGTTCATAATGAAGAAGGCCTGAACGTCATGGCCTACAACCGTTGTATCGGCACGCGCTATTGCGCCAATAATTGCCCGTACAAAGTGCGTCGCTTCAACTTCTTCGATTACAATCAACGCCCGATCGACAAGCTCTATTGGGGACCCTTGGCCCCGAAAGGCACCGAGGAGACGATCAAACTCCAAAAGAACCCGAATGTCACCGTCAGGATGCGTGGCGTCATGGAAAAATGCACCTTCTGCGTTCAGCGCATTGAGGAAGCCAAGATCAATGCCCGCGTGAAAGCCCGGGATTCCGACAATATCAAGATTCCCGCAGGCAGCCTACAAACGGCCTGTCAGCAAGCGTGCCCGGCGGATGCCATTGTCTTTGGCGACTTGAAGGATGCAAAGTCCGAGGTCTCCCAACTTCGGGCTCTGCCCCAGAACTATTCCCTCCTCGAGTACCTGAACGTTCGCCCACGCCTCACCTATCTCGGGCGGATCCGTAACCCGAATCCCGCCATGCCAGGTGCTCGCACCTCTTACATTCCTTCCCACGGGCACGGAGAATCACACGGCCATGAAAATGCCACCGAAAATCATTCGTCCGAGGAGGCTCATAAATGAGAGCCGACAACGCATCCGCCCAAGCAGCTTTTGCTAAAGCCTCCGACTATCTGGAACGGCAGCCCCTGGTAGCCAACCATCGCCCCCTTTCCTGGATCACGGACCATGTATGTCGCATTGTCGAACAGCCCGCGCCGATTTGGTGGTGGGTCTCCACCATCGTCTTTGGGGCGGTCGCTGCCCTCACCCCAGCAATGCTGACCTATCTTGTCGCCACGGGAGTTGGTGTTTGGGGACTGAATGTGCCCGTCTGCTGGGCCTGGGATATCACCAACTTCGTTTTCTGGATCGGTATCGGACACGCCGGAACCCTGATTTCCGCCATTCTATTTCTCACCCGCCAGAAATGGCGTACCTCCATTAATCGCTCCGCCGAGGCCATGACCATCTTCGCCGTGATCTGTGCCGGCATCTTCCCTGCGTTCCACGTGGGCCGCATCTGGTTTGCCTGGTTCCTCTTCCCGATCCCCAACGCCAACGCCATTTGGCAAAACTTCCGCAGTCCGCTCCTCTGGGACGTCTTCGCCGTCTCAACCTACTTCACCGTCTCCCTGATTTTCTGGTATCTCGGACTGATTCCCGACCTGGCCTCCCTGCGGGACCGGGCCACCACCCGCTTCCGTCAGATGGCCTACGGAATTCTCTCCTTGGGCTGGCGCGGCTCCAATCGTCAGTGGACCCATTACGAAAAGACATATCTGATTCTAGCGGGCATCTCTACTCCGCTCGTGCTTTCCGTCCACAGTGTCGTGTCCTTCGACTTTGCCACCTCCGTCGTGCCGGGTTGGCACACTACCATCTTCCCCCCGTATTTCGTGGCCGGGGCCATCTTCGGCGGTTTCGCTATGGTGCTGACCCTGCTGATTCCTTTCCGGGAACTATACGGATTGCACGATTTGGTCACCGACAAGCACATCGACAACATGTGCAAGATCATTTTGCTCACCGGATCGCTCGTCGGTTACGCCTACTCGATGGAGTTCTTTATCGCGTGGTACAGCGGTAACCCCTTTGAGATCTACGCCTTCACCAACCGTGCCTTCGGGCCCTACTGGTGGGCGTACTGGGCGATGATCACCTGCAACGTCGCCGCCCCTCAGCTTTTCTGGTTCAAGTACTGCCGCCAAAACCCGTGGGTGGTCCTGGCCATCGTGATGTTCCCCAACACGGGCATGTGGTTTGAACGATTCGTCATCATCGTCACCTCGATCCACCGCGACTTCTTACCCTCCTCTTGGGGTTACTTCTCCCCCACTTGGGTGGATATCACCCTGTTCATCGGAACAATCGGTCTCTTTGTCTTCCTTTTCCTCCTTTTTGTCCGCTTCCTTCCCATCATCAACATGTTCGAGGTAAAGGGAATCACTCCCCAAGCGGATCCCCATGCTCACAACCCGGGCAGCAACCATGCTGCTCCCACCCAGCCCCCGCACTCCCTTGATGAGTCGAGGGTGCACGCATGAGCCATCCTGCCCCCACTCTTCACGGCCTTGGAGCGGAGTTCCCTTCGGCTGCCGCTCTGTTGCATGCTGCGGAAAAAATCCATGGACTCGGTTTTCGACGCTGGGACGTTTACTCCCCTTTTCCGATCCACGGGATGGACCATGCCATGGGCTTCAAGCGTTCCCGCGTCTCCCTTTTCTCCCTTCTGGGCGGCATCACCGGTCTCAGCACCGCCTTTGCTCTCATCTACTACACTTCGGCGATCAACTATCCACTGATTGTTCAGGGAAAACCCTATTTCGCGCTCGAGCCGTCACTCCCGATCTTCTTTGAACTGACGATTCTTTTAACTGCCTTTGGCACAGTTCTGGGGCTTCTCTTTCTAACGCTTCTCCCACGGCTGCATCATCCGGTCTTTAATTGGGATCGATTCAAAAAGGCGACCGATGACGGCTTCTTTTTGGTGCTGGAGGCGGCTGACCCCCGGTTTCATCCGGATGTTTCCCGCAAACTACTCACGGAGATTGGCGGTACCCACATTTCTGAAATTTATCAGGATCCCGAACTGGAACCTCACCCCTCCAGACCGGAGAAGGAACTGGTGGCATGAAGGGATTCATTCGCACTTTTCTGGCGATCTTCGGCGCCCTGGCCGTGGCCATTATCGCCATTGCCGGGTTTCGCGGAAGCTTCACCCAAAGAACACCAATCGAGATTTTTCCTGACATGGATCACCAGCCTAAATTCAAGTCACAGAGCCAAACCTCATTCTTTCCAGAGGGTCGCGCCGATCGTCCCCCTCCCTACGGCTCGATCCCCTTCCAAGTTCAGACCGATCAACCTTACCTCATCACCGGAAAAATGGGTAACATGTGGGGCACCGGAATTCCCGTGACCGTAGACGCCAAGTTGTTGCAGCGCGGAAAAGAGCGTTACCAGATCAACTGTCAGGTTTGTCATGGCGCCACCGGAGCCGGCAACGGAATCACTACCCAATATGGTTTGGTTGGAGTGGCCAGTTACCATCTGGATAAGTATCGGGAAATGGCCGATGGGGAAATTTTCAACACCATCACGCACGGGAAAGGACAGATGGGGCCATATCACCACATTGAAGTGAAGGATCGTTGGGCGATCATCGCTTACATTCGGGCACTGCAACTTTCCCAATACGCCCCAGTCGGCCAATTACCGCCTGATGTAACATCCAACCTTCCGCAAAAACCATGAGCCACGGACCCTCTCATCTTCCTGATGCCGAAAAGCTCCGTCTGGAGAAACTCGGTATCCTACCCGTGCTCTTTCCCATCATGGGAATCGTTGGGCTCGGTTCGGCATTTATCTGGGGACTGATGACCAACCCGATGCAGCTGGCTTTCTCTTATCTTTTTGCCTTTGCCGTAGGCTTTACGATTTGCGCTGGAGCCCTTTTCTGGACGCTCCTACACCACGCCCTAGATGCGGACTGGTCTGTACTCATACGTCGTATCCTCGAATCCCTAGCTTCCTGCTTCCCGGTTCTGCTACTTCTTTTCCTTCCTATAGCCTTGCTGTTCCCCAAGGAACTCTGGCATTGGATGACCACCGACATCAGTCATGACCCCCTCCTTGCTTGGAAGCGGCCTTTCCTCAACGAACCCTTCTTCTACATCCGTTGCGCATTCTACCTTTTGTTCTTCTCTTTGGCCGGTCTTCTTTATCGGGGACTATCCATTCGGCAGGATGAAGATGGGGATCCCCGGATCACCTTGCGCTTGCGGCATACGGCCTATGGATTTATTCCCCTCTTCGTCCTTTGTCTCACGTTTGCAGGATTTGACTGGTTGATGGCTTTGGACCACCACTGGTACTCCACCATGTGGGGCGTCTATCTCTTTGCAGGCGCTGCCCAATCCTCCATGGCTTTGCTCATTCTTATCTCGAACGGACTGGTTCGAACAGGTCATCTCAAGGGTCTCTTTACCGTCGAACATAACCATATCATGGGCATGCTCCTTTTCGCCTTCACCGTTTTCTGGGGTTATATCTCCTTCAGTCAGTACTTCCTCCAATGGTATGCCAACATTCCGGAAGAAACCTGGTTTTTCGCCTACCGAAATACCGGAACCTGGTTTTGGTACTCCATCTTTCTCGTGGTCGGGCACTTCTTTGTCCCTTTCATACTGCTTCTCACCCAACCTGCAAAACGGACTCCTTGGCGAATCTGTTCTGCAGCCTGCTGGGTTCTTTTCATGCATTGTGTGGACATTTACTGGATTGTGATGCCGAACCTCCAATTGCAGGAATCCCGCCATGCAGGGCATGAGGCCTTCACCACCGGCTTCCATCCCCACCTTCTTGACCTCCTCACCCTCGTCGGGGTGATTGGTCTAGTCGCCCACACTTTCCTTTGGCTTCTCTCCAGGAAATCCATCTTCCCCAACCGTGATCCCCGCCTTAGGGAAAGCCTCGCGGTCACCAACTGGCTATGAGCGAAAATTCCCATTCCCTCAGTCAGAGAAAGCATCCCTACCTGCCTGGGATCTGGCTGGCCGTTGGGTTCCTTGGGTTGGCCAGCTTGGGTTTTCTACTCCGTCCGGCAGGTGTCACGCCAAGCACGGTGCTGGAACATGACGCCAAAACCAGGCTCGAAAAAATATCCAAGCTGCGTGAGGAGCAGGAGAAAGCGCTGAACTCCTACGGTTGGGCGGATAAGGAAAAGGGGGTTGCTCATATTCCACTCGCCAAGGCCATGGAGCTGGTACTCCCCAAATTACGCGCCAATGACCCCCACCCCGCCTACGCCATTACGACGATCACCCCCTCCGCTATCACCGCGGCAGGTGCCCCCCTCTATCCTGAGGTTCCGGTGGAAACCAATGCCATTCCCACCACCTCTCCCACCGATGGCTCCAAGATGAGTAATGCAATAGCCACCAATGCTCCCGTCAAAACCTCAACCCCTACCGGGGTGAAAAAGCCATGAACCGTAATCAATCCTCAAAATCCTCCGTGGCCTCCCAGATCCTGATCGCAGGCTCCATCATCTGGTCCTTGCTCGGCGGTGGTTTCCAGATTTTGGCTAATCTCCAGCTTTTGGTTCCTCTGGTGACTTATTTCCAGCCTCTGCCGGTGCTGGGTTTTGGCAGGCTCGTTCCTGCTTCCACCTTCCTCCTGACCTACGGCTGGATCGGCTCTGGTCTCTTAGGAGTTCTCATGATCCTTGTTCCCCGTTTTTCCGGCATCCCCTTCCGGCATGGTCGTCTCCTCTCGTTTGGCGCCATGGCTTGGCAGTTGGCTGTTCTGACCGGACTCACCCAAATCCTGATGTCCGGAGGCTCCGGACTTCTATCCCTGCCGTACAGTCGGTCGGTGACCCTGATCTTTTTGGTCTCCTTTCTGGTTTTGGGCACGGGAATTACCCGCGGACTGGGCGGTACTTGGAAAAGCGGTCCTCTTCTCCCCCGACTTTATCTTCTCGGGGGAATCCTGGCCTTCCCTCTAGGACTGGGAACCGCCGAACTTCTTCTACGGAGTGGCACCGCACCCGGTGCGGTGCAGATCATCAACCAGTTGGTCTGGCACTCCTTCGTCCACCATCTTTGGCTGGCTCCGATGGCCTTGGTCCTGGTTTTTCAACTTCTACCCACCCTTACCGGGCGGGCCATCACCAGCCTGTCTTTGGGGGTGCTTGCCTGGGGACTTCTCCTCACGCTCGGTGGATGGGCCACCAATAGCCTGGCCAGCCAAGGACCGATCCCCTCATGGCTGCAGAGCACGGGGGTGGTTGCCGCCGTGTTACTTTTTGTTGCGGCCTTGGGCAACACCGTTCTCTTTCAGCCGTTGCTCGAAGGACGGATAGACGAAATCCGGCGCAATGTTGCCCTTCGCTTTCTCACCTTGGGATCCTGGTCCTACGTCGCCGCCTACGGTTGGATGATGTTTCTCAGCATCCCCGGGGTACGTCAAAATACCGCCTTTACTGTCGCTTGGAATGCCAATCAAACCCTCTTCCTCTTCTCTTTCCTGGGGAGCATTCTGGCGGGCTCGATTTACGCCCTCCTTCCCGTGATCAAAAATCTCGGGTGGCCCAGCCACTCCTCGCTGCTCTGGCATTTTTGGTGCACGGCGCTGGGGGCAGCCATGATGTTTGTGGGCTACGCACTGGCGGGAATCTTGCAGGGATTGGCCCTCAATGATCCCGGAGTACCCCTCTCCACGGTGGCCAGTTACCTCCGCCCCTTTTTGGTGGTGATTATAGCGGGGCAAGCCCTATGGCTTGTCGGCCAACTAGCCTTTTCCTCTCTCTTCTTCGCCACCCTCCTCAAGCTTTTCCCCCTCACCGCCCCGATGGCGGTCTTTCCCCCCTCACGCGACCAGAATACCGATCTGGCCCACGCCCAGCATTAATCAGAGATGAAGCCCACCCGCGCCCTCGCCCTTGTTTTCGTGGCCCTGCTTTTCACCTGGTTGGGACAGGTGGCACTTGGATATTTTCAGGTCGGTAAATTAGAGCCAGTGCTCAACGAGGAAACGAACCTTCCCAATCCACCGACCCCTTCCGGCTTTGCCCAAACCGGTGCCCGAGTTTTTGCTTCCGAAGGCTGTCTTGAGTGTCACAGCCTCTCGGTGCGAGGCCCGGCCGGCTCTGCAGACCTGATGCGTGGATGGGGACCTAGACGCTCTGTGCCTCGCGATTATCTGTTCCGTGAACCTGCCTTGATCGGTTTTTCCAGAATCGGCCCCGATCTTTCCGACATTGGGGAGAGGATGAAAGAGCCCAACGATCTTATGACCCACCTGCTCAACCCAAGAAAACTCAAGCCCACTTCCACCTGCCCTCCCCACCCATGGCTCTTTGATGTCAAACTGGCCGGTCCCAAACCCGAACACGATGCCATGGCACTGACCACCCCAAACTGGAAACAGGTGGTTCCGTCGTACAAGGCCAAAGCCTTGGTGGCTTACCTCCAGTCCCTGAACCTCGGCTATCCCCTTCCCGAGGCCCCTCTCAAATAACCATGAATTCCCACGACCCCCATCATTTGACGCAGCCCCCCGCGGAACGGCACGCTCCGATCCCTGGATGGCTCCTCACGGTTGGCGTGATGCTGGCTTTTTGGGCTGGCGGATATCTTTTCTTTTACAGTGGTGGATTCCGTGGGGATGTCTTTGATCCGGGTCAGATCACGTGGGGGCCGGTCAGCACCGGACCCGTGGCACCTCCGGATCCCAAGGTCATTGGGAAACGCCTCTACACCGCCAACTGTGCCCAGTGCCACCAGGCCAGTGGCTTGGGACAAGCCGGCGTCTATCCTCCTCTCGCTGGATCCGAATGGGTCACTGGATCAAAAAATCGCGTTATTTCGATCCTTCATAAAGGCATTGCCGGCCCCATCAATGTGAAGGGCGCGCTCTACAACAATAATATGCCGGCCTGGGGCGACGGAGCTCCCGTGCCGCTTAAGGACGAGCAGATTGCCGCGATTCTTACCTATATCCGAAGCGAATGGGGTAATGCCGCCGATGCCATTCAAGTAGCGGATGTTGCCGCCAAACGCAAAGAGATCACGGCCCGGACCACACCTTGGAGCGAAAAGGAGCTACTTGCCCTTCCGTCCGACCTGCCAGCAGTGCCGACAAAATAATTTACGTTCATGCCCAGTCTGTCTTGCCAAGCTCTGCGAAAAGAGCGAAAGCTTTCTAAGTAAGAGATAAAAACCCGTTAGGGCTTGAATTCGAGCTAACTACTGTGGGGGCTTGATTAATTTCTGAAAATCAGGCTCGGCCTGAATTTGTTGGAACATGGGTTCTGCGGCAATCTTCTCTCGCATCGGAAGACCGCCATATTTAACCGCATCTCCCAGCGCTCTGTAAAAATCAGGTCGATTCCCCAATACTAAGCTAAATTTTGCCAAACCAAACTTAACCTCCGGATCTTCCGGAGTGATTTTCTCCAAACGACGCGCAAACTCCATGGCCTGTGGAACACGATTTTGTAAGGCAAAATAATTTACCACATCCCGAAGGATCTCGGCATTGGTTGGAAAAAGAGTAGAGGCCTCCAAGACCAACTTGTCGGCCATTTCTCGATTTCCCTGTTCTGCATATTTTCCCAAAAGTTGCTGAACAAATTTTGTATCCTTCGGGTTGGCCGCCTTTTGCCCCTCTAAGGCGCCAATTTCCCCTTTGAGGGCAATCCGCCGCTCGCAGTTAGCCAGCAACATAGAAAGAAGGCCGTTATTAGGATCAGCCTTGGATGCTTTTGCCAGAAGATCTCGAAGTTCGCCGAAGCGACCTTGCTGCATCAGGAGATCAGAAAGGTTGTTGAGAGTCTCGGTATTTCCCGGCCACAATTCCAAAGCCTGACGATAGGCTTGCTCAGAAGCATCCATCATCTTTCTCCATTTATAAATGTTCCCGCCGGTGTTTCGCAGCTTGGAAAAGGATCTCTGGGCATCTATATCGTCCTCAAAACCCGGATCGGCCTTGAGATGGTCGATATAATCCCTCCAATATTTCATATCCGAAGCCACTTGTTCAGGAGTAAGCACGGGAACCGGATCCCGCTTGATCTCATAACAAAGACCATGAGGCACAGCGTTGGGATAAGACCAAACCATCGGAAAACTCTCTTCGACAAAAAAATGGCGCTGATCCTTGTTCCTATGCCAGATCCACTCCCCTACAATGGAATTAAGAGTGGTTGGATCGGAATTTGGATCTGGTGCGCTTGGATCTCTTTGGCGCCGTTCCACCGCCGCCTGATAAATTGCGATGATATCTTCTTGTCTTGGCAAAACGAGAGGCGCTTTGGGAAAGTGCTTGTCGCGGCCAAGCCATTTATCAACCCAACCGCGTGGAGAAGGGCGTTCACTAGAATAGTGGTTTCGGATATATTGATTGTAGAATGCGTCGGCCAAAGCATTCTGCGTGATGATATAAAGATCCCTGCGGTCAAAGTTCTTGTCTCTTTTAAACCTCTTCGGTTCAAAACTTTCCGAGAGAATCATGTAGGTTGGAACAAACCTCCCGGGGTCAGTCCCACCAAAAACAAAACTATCCTTCGGCAAATCTGCCAACATATCTCTGCCATACATCCAACCAAACCAATGGTTCCGCTGACTGCAAAAAGTTAGATTTTGCCGAAAACTGAAAGCACTTAGTAAAAGGGCCAGTAAAGCCGAAGCCCCCGCCGCTAGAGAAAGACCTTTGATCCACCTGTCGATCACCAGTCCCGAACCAAACCCGGCTAATAGGACAAAGAATGCATGCGAATAACCAAGATACGGCATCTCCAGAAGCCAAGACGCTTCATCGGCTCCCGCTTGGTCAAAGGCCGGCTGTAAAAACCCAGCTAAAAGAAATCCAATGGCACTGATTTGAATCCACGCCCTTACGGGTGGTGGAAGCCCTCCAAGAAATGCAAAAGCCGCGACCAATGCGAGAACCGAAAGAGGGGTAAAGTTTTCTACAATCTTTCTCCAATATAACTGGGCAAATTTACCCAAGGTCTCACGGAAGGATGGGGGTTTGGGTGTTCCAGGCGGGGGTTCAGGTGGATTCAGCAACTCCTGGGGCGCCGTCCCCATGACACGACCCACGGTTTTTAAGAGTTGATCAGACAGTTTGCCCGAATACTGGCTACGGTTAATTGAGTAGAAAAAACCCTCTTTTGTGCTAGTGAACCCCCAGTTCATCGGCGGATTCGTCGAGGAAGACATCGGCATGTAGGCATAGGGAGACAGGCCTATCCCTACCCCCATTAAAACAAGAAGGCCTGTTCTCCAATTTGGTAGACATCTCTTAACAAGCATCCAGATAACAAGCGCCAATCCCACGCAGTACAAGAAACGAATGGAAGAGTGCCAAGTCAACGGGTCTCCGGAGATGCTGCCAAAACCCCAGTAAACCAAGGCGGCGGCCATGCAAAGATAAAGCATCCCTTCCGCAAGAAAATCTCTCCTCCGTATAATCAAAACCATGACAGGCAACGGGGAGAGGGAGATCATTAGATGGTGGTCGCTCATGCCCAGGGCGAAAAAAAACGCCGACCAAGCCAACCCATTTGTCCATTCGGGCGCCCTGAGCCATCGATAAAGAACCCAGACATAAAACATCACCACCAAGGAATGAAGACCGTAAACCTCAGCGATGACCGCTTGCGACCACATGGATATGCTGAAAGCCAAAGCAATTCCCCAACCCGCACCCAATATCTGGGCCACCAAGTCTCGTACCCCGGCCCATCGGAGTGAGTTGCAAAGAATAAGAGTCACTAGACCGATCGCAATGGAGGTGCAGAAACCGGAGAAGAGATTTACCTCCCATGCCCCATTTCCGATTGGGAACAAGGTAAAGAGGTGGGAAAAGATGGTCCAAAGCGGATATCCCGTCGGATGAGGGACTCCAATGTGGATGGAGGCGGTCAAGAACTCCCCGGAATCCAAAAGTCCAACGTTTGGCTGGGTGGTTAAAAAATAAACAATTTGTGAAATGAACCAAGCCACGCCTGCAGAAATCAAGTCCTTACGGTCAAAGGGCCAACTCCAAGCCAAGAGCTTGGATGATGATGTTGCCTGCTTCAAGGGAAGACCCTCCGCAAGGCCATTCCGATAATTCTTGTGGCAGCCTCTAGGGCAATATCAAAAGACATTTTGGACTTCCCCTCCCGACGCTCCGTGAAAATGATCGGAACTTCCTCGATTCGAAATCCAGCCTGCGAAGCAAAGAAATGAACTTCCACTTGAAAACCGTACCCTTGAGAGGTAAATCGACTCCAGTCTAAACCTTCCAGGACTTGGCGCCGGATCGCTTTGAACCCGCTAGTCGGGTCCGTCATCGAAAGGCCCGTAAACAAACGAGCATACCAACCTCCCAAGCTGCTTATCCATAGCCTGGACTGAGGCCAGTTCAATACCCGAACCCCATGAAGATATCTCGATCCAACAGCCAAATCTATCCCATTATCCAGCACCTTAAGCAGTTTGGGGATATCAGCCGGATCGTGCGATAGATCAGCGTCCATTAATACCACCGCATCATAACCCTTGAGTACAGCCCATTGAAATGCCTCCTTGTAGGCGGAGCCTAGACCATTTTTACACGGTCGATTCATAAGGTGAATCGTTTTACCAAAGCTCGCACTCTGCCTTACTTTTTCCGCTGTCCCATCAGGGGATTGGTCGTCGACGACGAGAATTTCAGCAGCAGGTGTTTGAATCTGAATCTGCTTGAGGATATTCGAAATGGAGTCGGCCTCATTATAAGTAGGCAAAATAACAAGATACTTTTCAAGCGTGCCGCCGGAACTGGCAGAGAGTGAGATAGGCTTAACCTGAGGCTCCAACGAGGAAGGATTTAATGGATTTTCCATAGCCTTATTGCTCTAGGGAATCAACCGCAGCAAGGGGGAGAGCGAGAGTCTCCTTGCACAGTGCTTCTGCCAAGGGAAAGTCTACGCTTTTAGTTTTTGAAAAACATTCCTGCTGATGCATGGCCCTAGGGTAATAGACCTCACTCTGGATCCCCTGCCGAGCAAGGCGTTCTCTTGTTTCGTCACGCTTGCCCTGCCCTGAAATCCGAATCACAAACTGGTTCCACGTGTGACCTCCTTCCCCAGGTTGACAAACATAGGGAAGAAATACTGTCCCCACAGGATGCGTCACTCGATTCATCCCCTCCCCCTCACAAAGGCAATGGTCGACTGGAAATATGGCCTTCCACTTTTCCACAAGCTCTTGGATGAGTTTGTCCGCCTTCTCGCGACGCTTTCGAAGGGCAGAATCAAGATGCCGAAGTTTCACGCGTAAAAAAGCGGCCTGCAATTCATGTAGGCGGAAGTTCCCACCCGCCATCTCATGGAAATATTTCACCTTGGCGCCGTGGACCCTGAGCTTCCGAATCTTTTCGGCCAAATCAGGATCCTTGGTTGTAACCAACCCCCCCTCGCCCAAAGTTCCAAGGTTCTTGGTTGGAAAAAAGGAAAAACAACCCAAGGTCCCCATGGTACCCGCCATTCTGCCCTGATCCTTCGCCCCCAGCGCTTGAGCGGCATCCTCGATTACAGGAATATTTTTCTTTTTGGCTGCCGCCAAAACAGGCCTCATGTCTGCACACTGCCCAAAGAGATGAACTGCAATTATTGCTCTGGTTTTCGGACCAATCTTGGCTGCCACTTGATCCACTCTCATATTGTAGCAACATTCGGCACTATCTACAAAAACCGGCCTTCCACCCAATCGAGCAACGGCTCCAGCAGTGGCAAAAAATGTGTAGGTGGGACAGATAACCTCATCTCCGGGACCTACCCCCAACGCTTGGAGAGCCAGAAGAAGAGCATCTGAACCATTTGAAACCCCTATGGCATGCGGAACCCCAATCCAGGCAGCAATCTCATTCTCAAATGCCTCCACCTCGGGACCCAACACGAAGCGCCCACTATCCATCACACGCTCAAAGGCATCGCGTAACTCGTTCCGGTAGGGAGCGTGTTCCGCAACCAAATCAAGCATTGGAATCTTCATAAGTCGCTTATTGTAGAGAAGAAACCCGGGGACGTAACCCCAAAAAGAACTCTTCCCGAGGATTGCCCTTATCCAAGGATCTAGGCAGTTTCTAAATATGGCGACTGGTAACGGTGCAAAGTTTATTGTCGGCGGGGGCAAGCCGATTCATGGCGAAATCGAACCTCAAGGTAACAAGAACGAGGCTATGCCCCTCATGGCAGCTGCGTGTCTCACCGATGCTCCTGTCATCCTGCATAATATTCCTCAAATCGATGACGTGCGACTCATGCAAGAAATACTCCACGAGATCGGGCTTTCGATTAGCGAATCGGAGAGCACGCAAGTCCGGCGTACACTCACCCTGCAATCCAAGGGAAATACTAATTCCGTCATTGACCCTGAACTTGGCTCCCGTCTGCGCGGTTCCGTGACTCTGGCTGGCCCTCTTCTCGCGCGAACAGGCGAAGTCACACTCCCCCGCCCTGGCGGGGACCGCATAGGCCGACGCCGTCTGGATACCCACCTTCAGATTTTCTCCGCTCTGGGAGCCCAGATCACTGACATCGGGGAAGGAATCCAGATTAAGGGAAAAAATCTCAAGGGAGCCGATATCTTACTGGATGAAGCCTCCGTCACGGCTACTGAAAATGGGCTTTGTGCTGCCGTTTTAGCTGATGGGGTAACTGTTCTACACAATGCCGCAAGCGAACCACATGTTCAGGCTCTCGGGAATCTTCTTAATACCATGGGAGCTGAAATCTCGGGTATCGGAACCAATACCCTCACGATCAAGGGTGTAAAGTCCCTCAAGGGGGCCACTCATCGGATTAGCGCGGACTACCTAGAAGCTGGATCCTTTCTAGCTTTAGCGGCCGTCACGGGTGGCCAACTAAAAATCAAAAATACCGCACCTCATCATATGCGGATGATTCTTCAAACTTATGGTCGGCTTGGTATCCGGACAGAAATCAAGGGTCAGGATATTTTTGTTCCTAAAGGTCAATCGCTAGAAGTAGAAAAGGAGTTTGGCGGAGCAGTTCCGCATATTGCCGATGCCCCTTGGCCTGGCTTCCCTGCCGACATGACATCCGTTGCTCTTGTCACCGCCACCCAGTGCAAAGGAACGGTTTTGATTCACGAAAAACTTTTTGAATCCCGTCTTTTTTTTGTCGATGGATTAATGGAGATGGGGGCCAGAATCATTCTTTGCGATCCTCACCGGGCTGTGGTCCTAGGATCGGACAAGCTGCGAGGAGCCAAACTCGCTAGTCCTGACATCCGAGCGGGCATGGCACTACTCATTGCCGCCCTCTGCGCCGATGGTGAATCAGAGATACGCAACATTACTCAAATCGATCGTGGTTTTAGCTGCATTGAGGATCGCTTACGCTCCCTTGGGGCTCAAATCGAGCGTGTTTAACAAAGATTCAGATCGCTAATCGACCTTTTTTTATATTTCATTACGCCTCCGCCTTTGACCGCCTGTGGCTCCATCAAAGGAACCACAGCGAATCCTACCTACTGTATTCTTTCTATATCAGTCCAGCGCGGGGACCGATGCCACACGAGCACTCTGGAGTTCCGGCGGCGCCGCTTACGTCGTTAAGGCTAACTTAAGGACTCTCCAGACAGCTTCCCAAGCGATTGCAAGGGACATTTTAGAATGCCCATCACGACGCTCCGTGAAAATAATAGGAATCTCTTGGATATGATAATTCAACTTCCAGACAGCGTGATGAAGCTCAATCTGAAAACCATACCCTTCAGCCCCCACTTTTTTCCAATCCAATTCCCTTAGAACCTCGGTTCGTATGGCCTTGAATCCACTGGTGGGATCTGTGAGCGGCATACCCGTGAGAAACCTTACGTACCGACCGCCAAGAGTGCTGACAAGAATCCGACTCCTTGGCCAATTTAGGACCGATATTCCGTTTAGATAGCGGGAACCGACTGCCATATGGACTCCTTCCTCAAGAGTCTGAAGGAGTCGGGAGATATCAGATGGGTCATGCGACAAATCGGCGTCCATTTCTACCACTGCCCCATAGTTTTTCTTCAGGGCCCACTCAAAACCCCGACGGTAAGCCGAACCAAGTCCTTGTTTGCCCATCCCCTCAATAAGGAAGACTCTTTTTCCAAATTCGGGACACGCTCGAACAATCTCAGCTGTTCCATCGGGCGAGCGGTCGTCGACTACGAGGACATCAACCTTTTTAGGTAGAGCCATGACCTGATCAAGTACTTGGGCAATATTCTGCTTTTCATTGTAGGTAGGGATCACCACCAGAGCCTTCCCTAAAGCGGAACCCTTCACTTTTGGGGACAAAGTCCGGGACTTAGATTCTCCGGTCCACCATTGTTTCCAAGGCATGGGTGTAACCGGAAGAGGCATCAGGACCAGCAACCCCACAACGCCCAACCAGGAAAGACCGGAGACCCAAACACAAAGGTCATACCAACGCGGTGCTTCAAAATTAAATCGGACAGGCCCCTCCGTTCCATCTAAATGCACCGCCATCAACCCGCCAAAAGCCTTATATATGGGAACCTGGTTCCCGCCAAAATAAGCATGCCAATCCGGGTGCCATGCTTCGGTAACCACAAGCCATCCCTCCCTGGGTCCGGACGGATCAAAAACCATCCGACTTGGATCCGTTCTGCCCTCCAGACAGGGAACCCTTTGGAAAGAAGCTCCCACGGTCTGGTTATAGCCTGGGCTGAGTTGCACTTCCCCCTGAACCGTTCCGGTACCAACGAGATAAGGGAAAACGCGCTCATTGGCACCAAGCTCAATTGGAACCACGTTGATTTTACCGGCGAGATCTAGGAACCCAGAGGCCAACCCCTCCGTTCCAGTATCCATGGCCAAGTATTCTCTAGCCTTGAAGGCCGGCGCCAGCGACTCGCGGTTCTCCAGAACGCGGATGTATTCAGAATCAAATCCGATAGGATACAACTGAGTGTATACGTTTTGAACCTCCTGGGGTGTGAAGGGGTCCTGCTTGTCGAGGAGGACATGGGAGATGCCCGCCACCCGCATATAGGTTTTCATCGCATTGGGCGAGGTGTTTGCCCCGTTCAGCAAGGCCCGCATACCGCGCATCTGAAAATGACTCCAAGAGGCCTCACTATTTAGGCCGCGACCTGACTGAATTGGAGTCCAGAGATAAAAATAACGACCCGAAAGTGGATAAACTCGTCCCTCAATAGGAGAGCCGCGGAGGTATACTTGAGCTTGATCAAAGTCGCTAAAAGTCTGAGCTGGCAATCCCGGAGCAAAAAACTTTGCCAAGTAAAATCCCGAGTCCACCAAGAGTACAATTACTAAAAATACGATCATCGGAAACCGTCCTTTTTTAGCAACAATACCCTCCCAGAGCTGTTGAATGGCTAAGGCTCCGGCCACCGCCGCCGCAAAAAAACCAACTTCCCAGAACCCCCAGGGAGCACGAATATCGTGAAAGAAGGGTAGTTTTTCGAGAAAAGTAAAACCGGGCACGAAAAGATAAGTGCCAATCAGCAAGACAACCCAAAAGCGCCGGGCTGGCGCTGAAGGAAGAAGCATGGGAATAACGACAATCGGAATCAGCGTCATCAACCACATTATCGCGATAATCCAATCCGGAGCCTGCGAAGATCCAAGTAAGAATTCTCTGGCGCCTGTAAATACAGAAAACGGCCCCTGAGAAAGCCATAGAGCAAACAGTGAAATCCCAGTGAAAAGCCTAAAAAGACGCCCCTGCCTTGTTGCCAACCACTCCGCATTGCGACGCGACCACCAGAAAACGGATCCCACAGATACAAGAAATACCACACCAAGATAAAACTGTCCTCGGTCGGCCAAAAAATCAGCCCGCATCCCGGCCAATAATGCGTTTCCTCGATCCAAGACTGAAATAAAGTTCTTAATGGAAAAGGCTTGCTGCCATCCGAATAAGTTATCGAAGGAAAAGGCTGCAACCCACTGAAACTCTCGTGTAATCGGCAGTAAAATAACTACCGCCATCAGAAAAACACCCACGAGCGCCTGTAATGTGCCGCAAATCAATTTGGATCGTTGTTCCGGCCGATCGATGAGCAGCCAAATATAAAACATCACGGCCAGAGGGATGAACATAAAAGTGAGTTTCGTGTACGAAAGCATCATGGCTGACCAGCCGAAAGCTAGCCATGCCTTGGATTGCCAAGAGCTAATCTCCGAGACTTTTAGAAAAGCCCAAAATATTAAAGGTGGGAATATATAAGAATAGCTACCCATCCAGTGCTCAAAATTGGCAATGCGTAACAACATTTCAGAACTCGTGATATAGAGAATGGCGGCGATCACGCCGACCCATTCACTCCGAGTTAGCTTGCGGACAAACA
>Ga0214921_10004380_pt1 | contig 20829 bp, 18 predicted proteins | sample LL1505_MetaG_FD_177992 | JGI IMG/M metagenome (GOLD analysis project Ga0214921, IMG submission 177992) | Freshwater microbial communities from Lake Lanier, Atlanta, Georgia, United States - LL-1505 | ecosystem: Environmental > Aquatic > Freshwater > Lake | place: USA: Georgia | collected...
GGTGCACCAGCTATTACTCGGGTGGTTAGTTTTGAACTGGAAACACCGGTAATTGCAGGTGAGACCACGAAGCTGATATCTGTTCCATCTAGTGCCCAGTAAAGACGTTTATGCATGTGGGCTGAGCTTGGTCCTGCTCCAACTACTTCAAGAAGTTCAACGCTGTGAGCCTTGAAGATTGTAGCCAAATCCTCAAGTTTGAAGTTTTGAACTTTCCCATCGTCAACTCTGGTCAGCTTTAGGTCCACTTCATCTTCGATTGTGAATACAGGTTCAAATTCAGCTTCCTTGTTTTTTTCGAACTTTGAAAGTGCAAGTCCAAGGTCTTCTCTTGGACCGTATAAAACAACTCTTCTTCTGTACCGTCCTTGAAGTCTCTGTTTCCTAAGCCAAGCTCTGGCTATTCTCCTTTCAAGAAGAACTGCTAACAACCCAAAGAAAATGATGCTAGAAACGTAAACTCGCGAAACGTCTACTTTCAAAAAAAGTGCAATAAATGCAAGTGCTCCAAGGACAGTTAAGGAGGCGTTTACGACTCTTCTATATTCACTGAAATCAGAACCAACTAATTTGGTATCTCTTGTTTTAAAAACAGTAAGTGCCAGCAACCAGACAGCCAGCAATACTAAACCGATGAACTGCGGGCTGATTGCATAGCTCAGCGTTCCAGAATCTCTGACATTGTCAACAATTAAGAGTGTTCCATAGCATGCGTAATACGTGATGGCTGAAGTTAACAAGAGGACTATGAAATCAAGAAATCCAACTGCTGCTGCGTACGTGCGCATAGGAGAAGAGTGCCTTGCCATTAAGCGGCCATCCAATCCACGATGATCTCCAGCATGACATCTATGTGCTCTGCCACTTGGTTATAAACTTCAACACTCTCCCCGTATGGGTCCACAACATCTTTAGGGTCAAGGTTCGTGGGAACCATACCTCTGAGCAAGATTGCTTGCTGCATAGCCCTTTTTAGGTACTGCTCCCTTGTTTCTTTCGGTTTCTTCTTGAACTCTTCTTGGAATTCAGAATCTGCCTTTAGAAATGAAGTCAGCCTTGCAAACTCATCTATGGTGAAGGAATACTTGCTTGCCTTAGGTAGCATTCTGGCTAACTCACTTCTGTGATCCAGAGTTGCTGTTAGGACTAGGTCTGCTTCTTCCAATATCTTTGGGGTTAGGTCTTGAGAGATGTGTTTAGTTGGGGTGAAACCTCTATCGGTCATGGCTTGAGCCGACTGGGAAGTCATAGGATCTCCAGTCATGGCCATAACCCCTGCCGATGACACAGATATGGGTAGCTTGTGCTTGGCTGCTTTTTGCTCAAGCATCTGTTCAGCCATAGGTGACCTACAGATATTGCCGGTACACACGAAAACTACTTTGAAATCTGCCTTTGAGGCTGGCATGGTTAGGCCTTTTTGGTAGATTTGCGTGGCGGCTTAGCCGGTGACTTAGCTTCTATTTTTGCAACTGCTTCGGCCTCGTCACCGTAAGCCTGTGTGTAAGCGCCATATGCACCGTAGTTTCCATACTTTCCATAAGCGCCGTAAGAGCCATACGAACCATACTTGTATGAATAGCGGTAGCGGTATGCGTCAACACCTTTAGTCGGGATCTTGTTCATGATGAATCCAAGAACGCGGCCACCGATTGCCTCAACGTGACCAAGAGCCGCATTGAGTTGCGGCTTAGTTGTTTTACCAACAGCAACAACGATTGCAACACCACCGGTCATCTTGGAAAGTATTGCGGCGTCTGTAACTGGTAGCAGTGGAGCTGAGTCAAGAAGGACAACGTCGTAGTCCTTCTCAGCTTTAGCTAGAAAGTTCTTCATAGCAGCGCTTCCAAGTAATTCTGATGGGTTTGGGGGAACTTGACCTGCTGGAAGTAGGTCAAGATGTTTCCTACCCCAGCGCTGAACAACATCGTTTGGTTTCACTTGACCGATAAGTAGGTTGGTAAGACCAACCGCGCCTTCAATTGAGAAATATTTGTGCATCTTAGGCTTGCGAAGATCGCAGTCAACTAGAAGAACCTTTGCCCCCGTGTCTGCCATCGCGATGGCTAGGTTAGCAATAGTGGATGACTTACCCTCGGAAGGTATAGAAGACGTAACAACGATTGACTTCCTACCTTCGGCTGCTTCAATGAACTGGATGTTGGTTCTTAGCTGTCTAAATGCCTCTGCCCTGGTGCTCTTCGGGCTGGTGTGAACAATTAGCGGGTTAGATTCAGCAGTATCGTCAAAGACAATTCCACCAAGAACGCTAACTGATCCTTCTTTGTCTGGAACATCTTCAACACTTCTGACACGAAGATCTAAACTCTCCCGAAGTAGAGATGCGCCAAAGCCAAGGGCCAAACCAATTAGTGCTCCAAGAGCGAGGTTTAGCAGTGGTCTAGGGGCAGCTGGGACTTTAGCCGCGATACCAGGCTGAATTACACTCAATTTCACCGGAGAGGCGACTGTTGGATCCACTGTTTCTAGGTTTGTCACAACCTGTTCCAGAGAGTGTGCTACCGAGTTAGCAATACTGGCAGCCCTAAAAGGAGATGGGTCGCTCACTGTAATCTCAAGGATTACCGTGTTCAAAGGAACAGTTGCTGAAATGCGTTCTGCCAACTTATCGGCCAAATCGGGAAGACTCAGTTCGGTGACAACAGCGTCCAACACGGCTGGGCTGGTAACAATGTCAGCATAGGACTTCACACGTTGCTGGGTGAAAGAGTTCCCGGTGAGTAGGTCCGCTGCGGACTCATTTCCGCTTGTTGAAACGAAAAGGCGGGTAGTTGACTCGTATGTTGGGGTGGTTAGCGAAGTTAGGGCAAAGGCCGAAAGCATCGAAGCTATGAAAATGGCTATGAAAAGCACAAATCGTTTGCGAACGACTAGAAGGTATTCACTAAGTCTCAAGGGGTCCCAAATCTACTCTAGATATCTAAAACTAACCGATTTTCGCCAATTTGGCGGGCATACCGGGTCAACCTTGATTTTACTCGAAATTGAGTGGCTTTGGTCCATTTGTTCCCCTGGGTGAACAAATGATAACTTTTTTGTTAAATCCGCTTTATTTGCCTTACTTTTCCCTGTAAACTACAACGGTTGAACTTTAACCTAAGGAAATTATGAAAAAGTCACTCATCGCCCTGACCGCTGCGATTGCTCTAGCGACTCCTGCCGCCATGCCGGCCTTCGCTTACCCAGCTGGTAGTGCCCCAACTCTTGGACTTTCAACTGTGAGCAGAATTGTTCCAGGTGGAAACGTGAGCGTGATCGTTTCACGCGTAAAGAAGAACTGTTCAGTCACCCTTTCATGGAGTGGTGTTGGTGGTGACACTGCAACTGGTGTTGTCCGTGCAACAGGTAAGACTTCTGTTCTTAGCATTGCTACTCCAACTAACGCTGGTGTTTACACGCTAACCACTAACACAATCAGCTCTTCTTGTTCAGGTGGGGATGCAGTAGCTTTGACGAAGTCGATCACCGTTGGAAAACTTGCCAGCGTTGTTGGAAAGCTTGCAACCTCAAGCGCATATGTTTCTAAGAACCCAACCGTTACTGCTTCAGGAACTATCAAGTCAGGTTCTGTCTCTGTAGCTAACGCTGACATCACAGTTGTGCTAAAGAAGAACGGCTCTACGGTTAGAACTGTCCATGGTTCAACTAACGGTTCAGGTGCATACAGCCTGAGCGTTGGCGCAGACACTGGAGCAGGTGCTTACACTGCCGTTGTAACTTTGGATGCTAACACCGTTTACGTTGGAAGCTCTGTTACAACTGCTGCTCTAAACCTTCGCTAAAGGTTGGCTTTGCTGCTTACTAAAAATAAACGAAATGCCATCGCTCTTGGAGCGGTGGCATTAGTTTTATTTGTCGTTTATGCGATTGTTCGTATTGCTCTCATGGTTGTTTCTTTACAGAACACCATGGGCGAAGTAGAGAAACTTCAGACTGCAGCTCACAACAAAGATTTAGCAACGCTAAGCGCTGGCTTGGGTAAAGCATCAGATGCAATTTCTGCAGCGGACTCTTCCGCCAGTGATCCAGTTGTTCAACTGTTCAGTTATCTGCCAATTATCGGTGCAGACATTAATGTAGCGGCTGTTGTTTCATCTGATGGTCGACTGGTTTTACAAGCAGCTCAAGAGGTCACCAGTGTTGCAAACCAATTAGGCAAAGCTGGCATTGGCAAAGAGGTGCTTACCAATACCGCCTTAGTTTCTTCCATGCGTGATGGCATGAGCAGTATGAACAAAGCGGTGCAAAAGCTGAATGTGGACTTGTCAGGCATTGATCCTACTTCTTTGCATTTTGGTTTGAATGAAAAGATCGCAGCCGCTAAGACTGCTGTTTCTTCCCTTGCTAACGCCAGCGCCAGAATTACTCCTCTGGTTCAAATAGGCACCATTGTTCTAGAGCAGCCTGAGAAGAAGCGTTGGTTTATTTCCATCCAGAATCTCGCAGAGCTTAGAGGTACCGGTGGTATTACCGGGGCATACGCCATCATCACTAGCAACCATGGAAAACTGAAGCTTGAAGAGTATGGCTCAGATAAGAAGTTGCTTGCTATGGGCAGAATTAATTTCAATTCCTACCCTGAGGAACTTAGAGATGTTTGGGGTGTTGATTTAGCCGATTGGCGTGACATTAACGCTTCAGCTCATGCACCGTATGCCGCAAAGTTGTTAGCTGATGGTTGGCAACAGCATCGTGGTGAAAAGGTAGATGGAGTTCTCTTCATTGGCCAAGGCGTTGTTAGCGAGCTTTCTGGAGCAGTCGGTCCGGTTACTGTCCGCGGTAACACTATTGATTTGAAAAATGTTGTCTCTTTCCTATCTAAAGACATCTATGCGAAGTTCACCGATGTGAAGGTAAAAGATGCCGTGGTTGGGGAACTGGCATCACAGATGTTCAAGCGATTGCTTGACGGGAAAGTGAACGCTGGAGGTTTCCTAAGCGCTGCCGCTGAGGACGCCACTGGAGATCGCATCATGGCTTGGTCACAAGACGAGAAGACTCAACAAGAATTTATAAGCTATTCAGTTGCTGGCGTTGTTAGCGACCAGTTTGGTCCTAATGTCCAGGTGACTTTGAACAACGCTGGTGGTAACAAGCTGGATGCATACACCACACTCAAAGCTGATTATTTGCTCGGGGTTTGTAATACCGATACCTTTACTGGCTATCAAGGTAGAAGAAGCAGGGTAACTGTGGATCTAACTAATGGTGCTCCGAAGAGTGGGTTACCGGCTTACGTTGATGTGAGGCTTGATGATTGGTTTGGTGAGGCTCGGCCCAAAGGCTCTAACCGTGAACTTGTAACTGTATACGGACCAGTTGGATCTGAGTCTGAAAAAATCACCGTCAATGGTGAAGATGAGTTCGTGATGACGGGAATTGACCGTAATCGTCCAGTTTGGATTTTTGATTTGCAAATGTTGCCAGGTGAAACCAAGAAGCTGGTTTTAGATCTGATTGAGCCGATCAACGATGACAATCTAGAACTAATTAGCGGTAAGCCAACTCTTACCGGCCCAGTGATGCTGAACGAGCCTTCGCTCTCGACCTCATCAACTGGCGGATGCTCGCTGAAATAACCACACCGATGAATCCCCCTAAGGCGTTATGTAATACGTCGTCCAGGGTTGAGTAACGTTCAGGTAAGAACCAGCGCTGTAATTCTTCGACAACTCCTGAAACAACCAATGGTGTGATTAGCAGTAAGAGTATCGACACTCCTGGTAACAGAACGACCAAGAAAATCCCCAGCGGGATGTATAACACCACATTAGCCAATGCCTCAAGTTGGTTGTATTGCACCCAGTTCAACCATGAAATGTTTTTGCAGGCTTTCAAGATTTCTGAGGTTAGGAAAGAAATAACACCCCCGCTGTCTACTGGGGTTGGCCACAGTGAAGCTGTGATGAGAACAGCAAGATAAGCCAATAGGCCCAACCATGTTGATGCTTTCTTGAGGTTCACAAAATTCCTTGGTGTCTAACTTGACGATATTTGGTCAAGACTATAAAGTTTACGATATGACTAACAGCGCAGCTTTGAACACCATGGTGGAGGGTGCTTTCGCACGCCCTGCCATGATGATGTGCCCTGTTATGTGTATGCGAATGTGTCGCTAACTCAAACCAAAAAGCCGGCTAAGCCCGCTACGAGTTACGACACCAACACCCCAGCACTAGCCAAATTTGGCTTAACCCAATTCGCATAGACAATCAAAGGATCTTTCAAATGACAATCGCAATAAACCCTTTTATCCGTACCTCCTCCAACGAAACCGAAGCTCGCGGTTTCGCCCTATACGTTGGAATTGACGAACACACAGCGTCAGCCAACGGCACCAGTCTCGGGGCCATTGTTTCTGCTCTTCGAAACACCCTCGAGCAGTTAGCACCAGGCCTGGCTGCCGAGTCATACGCCGCTGTGGCGTTGGCTCGGGCCGGTTCTGGTGGTCGCAACGTTGACATAGTTAGGACCGCTCTAGCCGATCCTCGGGCCTTAGAGCGGCTATCTGCCAAGGACGATGAAGATGCTGCCAAAGGCATCGTCATCGACTTACAAAGACGCAAGGTCTTCCTGGATGGTCTGAATGCTGAGCTCACTGAGAAAGAGTTTGACCTGCTTCGCCATCTAGTTGAAAACCAAGGAATAAGCATCTCCAGGAATGAACTTATTGACGCGCTTTGGGATTCAGAAGATGGACAAGAAGTTATCGGTAGAACCATCGATGTTCATGTCAGAAGACTACGGTCAAAGATCGAAGGCTATGAAGACATCGTAAGAACTGTCCGTGGTGAAGGCTATCGCTTTGACAAACACCCGGATGTTCTGATTGAAGGTATCTAAAAAGTAGGCTAGCCCTATGGCCAGAAGACTAATGAATGCAATACCAGTTGGGAATCTAACTGTTGGCAACTAATCTGCCTTATGACGAGTTGCTAGCTCGTCTTACTAGAGAAACTCTTGAGCTAGTTGACTCAGGAGTAAATACCCCCATCGTTGTTATTGACGGCAGGGCTGGTTCAGGAAAGTCAACTCTTGCTGCCTCGTTACAAAATGCTTTATTTCTCCAGGGGGAATCTTTACCAAGACTGATACACATGGAAGATCTTTATGAAGGTTGGGATGGCTTAGCTCAGGGAGCGGACTATCTACAAAGAGTTGTCTTGATGCCCCTACTAGCCGCTAAGACTTCTTCCTGGCAGGAATACAATTGGGAAACCAACAATCGAGAACGATGGCGCGAATTCTCTGGAGGAACGCCTTTAATCATCGAAGGCTGTGGTTCGATAAATCGATACACAGCGAGTATCGCCAACCTTACTGTTTGGTTAGATGTCCCAGAAGAGACAAGACGAGCACGTTGGGTAGAACGCGATGGCCATGCATTTGATGCATACTTTGATTCTTGGGCTGCTCAAGAACTTGATTTTATTGCTAGGGAGAAATCTCCGGAATGGGCCGTCTACGGATTAGCTAGTCCTGCGGTTTAGTAGCCATACCCGCAAACCGGCTATCAGACTTCCAGCAATAAAGATTGCTGCAATTAGATAGGAAGCATTCTTCACCAGCGGAATACTTGCCGAATAATATCCACATAAAGTCAGACCTGTTCCCCAAGCTAGAGCACCTACTAAATTCGAACTAAAAAACTTGTAGTAGTTCATCTTCGCGATACCGGCCACAACTGGAACAAACACTCTGGCCCAAGGCATGAATCTGGCCACAACAACAGCCCACCAGCCCCAGGCTTTGAATAGCTTCTCGCTTTTAGTAATGCCAGTCTTAACCCATCTACCTTTGCGTTTATCTAAATAGGGTCTACCGAAGTGTCTTCCCAGAGTGAAGCCAACCTGATCTCCCAACCAAGCCGATACACCAACTCCTGTGGCCATCACCCAGATGTTTAGGTTATTAGAAGCAGTTGCGGCAACTAGACCAGCTGCAAAGACTAGGGAGTCACCGGTGATAAACGGAATGAAAGCGCCAACAAATAAACCAGTTCCAGCAAAAACCAAACCCCAAACTACAAGATAAAACAAAACTGGGCCTAGCTCAGGAAACCAACCAGCTATCTGATCGCTGATTGAAGCATGGATAACTATCGGCAATTACGGCTTTCCGTGAACAAGAATCTCATCAAGAGCTAAGCGAACTCGTGGAGCGATTTCACGTTCGAAAGCTGGGCCTTGAAGCTGTTCGGCAGGAGCTACCTTACCTACGGCAATGGCTACAAGTACCTCATGGTTATCATCGAGTTTTAGAGTCTTGGCGATTTCACCATGGACAATTCCACCGATGTGGTGAGTGTGTAAACCTAGTTCCTGAGCCTGAACCAAAATCATTGAAGCCGCTAGCCCAGCATCGTAATGACGTCCGGTGTTTTCTCTTCCATCAGGAAGATTGATTTGAGCTATCACAACTATGAGTGCTGAAGCGTCTGGAGCCCAAGCCTGGTTGAAACCAGATAAACCCTTTTTAGAGATTTCTTTGTGGATTGGATCGACCCTGCTGATGTAAGCAAAACGCCAAGGTTGAATGTTATTAGCAGATGGAGCCCATCTGGCAGCTTCAAGAATTGAAAGGGCCTCATCTTGGGAAAGTAAGTAGTCTTTGTTGAAAGATCTTGGGCTCCAACGTTCAGCGAGAACTGGGGCAATTGGGGCAGAGGTAATCGCTATTTTATTTGCTTGCATACTGTAAAGCCTAAACCCCAAGAGCCTCTCTTAGAGCGCTCAGTAGGCCTTCAACGTCCTCAGGCTTGGTATCCCAGGCACACATCCACCGAACCTGACCAATTCTGTGATCCCACACATAAAACCGGTATTTCTTCTGCAGTTCAGCAATCAATTCCATCGGCAAAATTGGAAAGACAGCGTTTGCCTGGGTTGGATTAGGGACAGAAACTCTACCCTGTGACTGCTGCGCTATTTCCCTTACTCCCTGGTCCAAGGCCTTAGCCATGGAATTAGCATGCCTTGCGCTTCTGATCGCTAAATCGTCTTCAAGTAACGCGATTAGCTGAGCACTTACGAAACGCATCTTGCTCGGTAACTGCATGGATGTTTTTCTTAGGAAAGGAATCGATGTTGCCAGAGTCTGGTTGTTGAGAACAACTACCGCTTCCGCTGCCATGGCACCAATCTTGGTCCCACCGAAACTGACAAGGTCAACACCTACATCTGTTGTGAAGGCTTTGAATGAGGTATCAAGTGCAGCAGCTGCATTGGATAGCCTTGCTCCATCCATGTGTAAGAAGAGTTTGTTCTCATGGGCAAAATCGGCTAGATCTTTGATTTCAGGAATGGTGTAGAGGGTACCAAGCTCAGTGGTCTGGGTGATGCTGATTGCGGCAACCTGAGATCTATGCACCGACCCAATATCAAAAAGATGAGGCTTTATTAACTCTGGAGTCAGTTTTCCATCCGGTGTTGGAATCGTCCACAGCTTTAGCCCAGCCATTTTCTCGGGAGCACCGCCTTCATCAGAGTTAATGTGTGCTGTCTCAGCGCAAATTACGGATTCCCAACGCTTCACGACACTGGCTAACGAAATCACGTTAGCCCCGGTGCCATTGAATACTGGAAAGACTTCCGCATCTGGTCCAAAAGTATTCTTGAAGATCTGTTTTAGCTCTGCAGTGACGAAGTCATCTCCGTAAGCCAGTTCATGACCTGCGTTTACTTCCTGCATGACTTCGAATAATCTAGGATGAACTCCGGCGTAATTATCGCTTGCGAAACCACGCCATACTTTGCGGTCTTGAAGTGCCATTTGCCTATCCTGACGTCTTTATTAGGTATGAAACCTAATCTATCTTGTCATTTCAACAGGTTCATTGCGGTCGGGGAAGCGTAATGTCTTAGGCAAGAAATCTTTGAGAAGTTACCAGAATAGGGCGTCTGGATCTATGGCTTCAGAGCGCATCTGTTCATAGTCGAGGATCAGACATATAATTCCCCGATCCTCGGCAAGAGTTCTTGCCTGCGGCTTTATCTCTTGGGCAGCAAAGATACCTCTTACCGGAGCCAAGGCTGCGTCCCTGTTCATTAGCTCTAGGTACCTGGTTAGTTGCTCAACACCGTCAATTTCACCTCGACGCTTTATCTCAATCGCCACTGATTGTCCTGAACCGTCTTTAGCCAGAATATCTACGGGGCCAATCGGTGTCATGTATTCTCGTCTAACTAATTGGCTCCCGACTCCTATGAGTTCTATTTGAGCAGCTAGTAACTCTTGGAGGTGAGCCTCTACGCCATCTTTTATTAGCCCTGTATCTTTGCCAAGTTCATGGTTTATGTCAGTGTGAATTTCATATATCTGTACCCAGAGAATGTCAGCAGATTTAGCTTGGCTGACTCGCCAGATCTCTTTCACCCCGCTACTTATCTGTTCTTCATCTGGTTCATGAGTTGAATAATTACAAGGTGGGTTCATCCAGTTCAAAGGTTTATAAGAACCGGTTTCGCTATGAATCAAAATGCTGCCATCACCTTTGAGCATCAACAATCTTCTTGCCTTAGGTAGATGTGCGGTGAGCCTGCCAGCGTAGTCGACTGAGCAGTCAGCAATGACTAAACGCATTTACTTTTTCTTGAGTATGTTTGCTTCAAGATATTCAAGACGACTGATCAGGTGCGCTAGGGCTTTATCCTGGTGATCCAAGTGTTTCTGGATTTGGATAGATTCTTCTAATACCGCTGCAGCATCTTCATACGTCATGATGGCTCTTTTTTCAGCCGCTGCGGCTTGAATGTTCTGACCTACGATGATGATGGGAAGCAAAACTAATTGTAGAAAAGTTTGAGCAATCCAAGAAACAATCAGAACGGGATCGCCTTTGATTATTACTGCCGGTAATGAAACCAACGTTATTGCAAAAAACACATACGCCGCCCACATAGTGCCAACGCTCTTGGTAATACCAAGGCCAAGCTTCTGATTCACTGTTGCCGCTTTAGCACCGGCAATCACCTCATCCGCATTTGTGGCGCGATAAACTTTACGTCCTTCAATGTGCGGGTGCTGCACATATTCAAACTTTGTGTTTGGCGTTTTACTAGCCATTTATGACTCGATTTCTAGTTTCATTCCTGCAGGAACTGTTGTCACTGAACGAACCTTTATTGTTTGAACTTCATGACCGAGCTGAGCTTCCACTTTAGTCTTTAGAGTTGCTGGTTCGATATCGATGTAATCGGTTGACAACATGAACCTTTGTGTGACTCTAGTTCGTAAAATCTTAGGATGATCGACGACATAAACCGCTACTACTAATAGCACCGCATACATAGTCTGAACGGGTAGATCATAGGCAGGAAGCCCTAGGTTCAATCCCATGGCCAAGGCCACTAGCAGATAGACAATCTCGTTCCAGCCCAGCGTCTCTGATCTCAGTCTGAAAATAGAGATAACGCTAAACAGCGCAAAACCCACTCCCAGAGAGATGGTGAAGGTTCCAAGCGCCCCACCTAAGACATAGAGGGTGATGTTGATTAGGGAGATGGCAACAAACACATCCCTGCGCTTATGTCGCCTATAGAAAAAGACATAAGCAAGCAAAAATAACAAAACGAGGTCAATGCCAAGCGAGGTAAATAGTAAAGGGTAATCAATAGGGGTCACAAGGCTAGACTAGCCCAAATGGACAAAATGACAGTCTTTAGAAGGCTCACAGCCGGCTTCCTGGCCCTTTTTGGGTTACTTGGCATGCTGATTAGCCCTGCCCATGCTGAGACGCCTCTGAGCCTCGCTGATATCTATAATCCTCTGAAGATGCTCAAGGTAGAGCTGAATTTACCTGCGGAATCAGTGGCTTCCTTGAATGATCCCGCCACTTTCAAGGTTTATGTTCCAGGAACATTGACGATGAGCGTGGATGGGAGAACCAGCGGGTCCTTAGATATCCAAACCCGCCTGAAAGGTTCAACATCACTTTTTGCGCTCAATGAAACCCCTAGCTTCAAAATTAAATTCAAGAAGGGACCGACCGGACTCGGCTATCTGGGCCTTCGCCGGTTGACCCTAAATGCGCTGGTTCAGGACAGCAGTAAAATCCATGAGTTTGGTTCATACAAACTATTCAATGCCATGGGAATACCCGCATCCAAGACTGGTTGGGCAAGGCTATACATCAATGGTGCGGATCGAGGCTTGTATGTCAATGTGGAACAACCTGACCAAGTATTCATGGCTAAGCGATTCAAAGATGTAACGCAGCATATCTATGAAGGCGTGGCTTTCAAGGATCTCGGTCTCTTCAATGCTGATGGCGTTGCTGATAGCGGAGCATTCTTAGTGGACTATGGCTGGAAGGTAACACCAAATAAGAATGATCTGCAAAAGCTCATCGACTATGCCAACGACTGGGAGCAAAAGACTTGGTACCAAGGACTCCTTACCGTCACCGATAGAGCAGCACTCATAAGAGCATTCGCAGTTGAGAACTTCTTGGGTCACTGGGATTCATATTCAGGACCTGACATTAACAACTACTTCCTTAGAAGTAATACCAGAGGCAAGTTCACTTACATACCTTGGGGAACTGATCAAACATTCGGTGAGAATCGAAAGTCAGAAGTCTTAGGTGACACGTTCAAGCTACCCCTAATTTCAGATCGAGCAGATCAGCCTTGGGCTAAGAACCTAAGAAGGGGTCAACTTTACGTGCAATGCATTAATTACAAACCTTGCCGCACACAGTATTTACTAGAACTAAAAGCTGTCTCCGCCATGGCTTCAAAAATAAAGTTAGGTGCTCAGATGAAAGCTGCTGCAGCCGTTATTGAACCAGTACTTGCAGTCCAATACGCTAATGACCAAGCAACGCTAACTCTTGCCCACAATGAGCAAAACAGATCGATTGGATACATTGCGAAACGGCAAACTGAAGTAAAGGCTCTGCTTACCCGTTACAAGATTAAATAACCTAAGTCAACTTTGACAATATAGTGCAAGCAGTTGATTTTAGTTGTTAATTGATTTCAGCATTAACCTAACCATGAGTTTGTGAACAGAACTCAATAAAAGACTTTTGATAACCAGCGATTTGTTTTTGATAACGGGCAATACTCGACTGATTAGATCCAGCTTTTAGTAAGTCAAAATACTGTTGATAATCTTGGGCCCACATATCAATGTCATACTTAATGGACTCGCTGCCAACTGCTTTCCCGATATTTTGTAGATCTGCGATGAATTTAGGAACTTGATCATTCGTTTCGGGCTCAGCTAACTCCGAATAGCTTTTGCAAGCTGCTTCATCCTGTGAGCTACTTTGGGCATTCAAGGAAATCCAAACAAATGCGGCTATTCCGATTGTCAGGATGGCACCTGCAAAAATGAAATATCGAGCCTTAATTTTGCTTCAACCCCTCCCTCGTGAACCACGCCGTATTTAGACGCTAGTCCAAAAGGCTTTTATAGCTAGGAGCGACTCCGGTCTTAGCCTGAGTTAATCTCTAACTCAAAAGACACCTGAATCGACCTTAACGGGCCTGGAAAATGGCAGAATAGGCGTGATGGAAGACTTAACTGGTAAGACGGCTCTAATCACCGGAGCCAGCTCAGGGCTGGGCGAAAGCTATGCATTGGAGCTGGCTGAACGTGGCGCAAGGGTTATTCTGGTCGCTCGCAGGGCTGACCGACTCAGAGACCTAGCCAACCGAATCTCCGCTAAACATGGCATTTACGCCGCCAGTGTGCTTCCTATGGACCTAAGCGTCAAAGATGCAGGTTCAACCCTGGCCAAAGTCCTAAAGGGTCGTGGAACCCAAATAGATATTCTGGTAAATAACGCTGGATTTGGTCACACCATCGACTTTATAGACGAGGACAACAAGTCAGTCATTGAGGAGCTAACCGTCAATGTTCATACCCTAGTCGAGCTAACCCATGCTTTCCTTCCGGGAATGGTGGCTCGGAAGGATGGAATCGTAATCAATGTTGCTTCAACCGCGGCTTTCCAATCATTGCCATACATGGCCGTATATGGTGCGACTAAAGCTTTCGTTCTTTCCTTCACCGAAGCACTTTGGGGCGAAACCAGAAAGACCGGCGTAAAAGTTCTTGCCGTCTGTCCTGGCCCTACTGCAACAGAGTTCTTTGAGGCGGGAGGCAGCTCGCCTGCCCTAGGGAGATTCATCCGTAGTCGTGAAGACGTAATTAGAACTACCTTCGATGCATTGGCTAATGCCAATTCGGGTGGATCTGTAATTGATGGTGGCTTGAATAAGCTAACTGCGCTTTCCAGTAGATTCTTTACTCGCAAGTTTGCAATAACCCTTGCCGCAAGAGTCATGAATCCAAATAAGAAAAATTAGTTTTTAGATTCCAGGCTAAAACCGTTAGCCAATGCTCTATACCAAGCACTGTCAGGTAAATCGAATCTCTTCCAACTTGTTATCGGGTCTCTTACTTCCATAGTGGTAGAGCCTCCCCCATCTAACAAGACAGCATCGGTTGCCCCAAGAGAGAGTAACCATCTGCCCATTTGATCCGCAGTCGAACCACCTTGACGTGCACCAAAATCGGCTGCATCTACACCACGACTGGACGCCATCAACCAAACCTGCCCATCTTTGTTCCAGCCGATAGCAGAACGTGGACGGAACTCTTTGGTGTGCATCGCACATATCCAAACAACTTTGCCATTTTTGACCAGTACCGGTCCCCGACCTGCGGCGTTTATGAAATTAGCCCCTGAGGCAGCGCGGTAACCCATCGAAACATTTACTACATCTCCAACTTTGAATTTCAGAGCTGCCGTTGCCGATAGACCGTTGGCTTGAACTATGAATCCACCCTCATCTACCCTTGTGAAATACCCTTGACGATAGACATTTCTCACAATTTGTCTTCCGAGTTCATCTGGAGTAATTCGCAAGGTGACCCGACCTGACCTTGTGGTCTCTGAATAGTTCCCATCAAATAATGTAGCTCCGGAGGAACTGAGGTCGCCAAAGTTGTAAGCCGCTATGGGAATAGTGTTGTTTGTGCTCGATACGCTTCCAGCGGGGGCGACTGAATCTGATGTCATCCTTGTTTCAAACTTTGGCGCTGCGCCAAGCGAAAGCCTGGCCGGCTTTTTCACAACTAGTTTTGCCAGAAGTGGCACATATTTACCCCTGATCTGGACAACGGTACCCAGCCGCTTCGAAATCAGCGCACCCTTGCTGTAAATCTTGAATACCTTTCCATTCTTTAGTACTAAGGTCAATTGGCCTTTAGGGGTCAAATCCTGAACGAATTTCTGCCCATAAACCACAATTGAGTCTGGTCCTGGGTTTAACTGATTCACCCCGGTAACTAGATACTTCTTACCAGCTAAAGTAAGTGTGCCGGTGCCCCTGTATCCCTTAGTCGAATCGATTCTTGCTTGGACAAGCCCAATCACCTGAGTCTTAATGGGAGGCGAATATATCATCTTTCCATCTTCAAGCATGGCGTTCCAAGGGCCGTTGCCATCGAAGTAATCACCGTTTAGAGACGCTATCGACTTCTCATCTGTATAAGATAGCATGCGAAGATCTTGCGTTTGAGGAACCTGCCAATGCAAGATTCCGAATGAGACCTTTCTCAAATTGCCCGTTGCGATGGAGACTCTCGTTCCCAGCGGGCTAAGTGATGCAGCTGAGGCATCTCCTCCTGGATTCCACTGCCAAGCCAAGGCTTGAACACCAGACGAAAGTGTCTTTGATTCGACCAAGTGATTTGAATCGAGGGAAGGAGTTGGCAAACAGCTCGAAGCAGAGGCGCTATTGGAAGTCCCTAAACCGACAACTAAGAGCGCGCTTGTGATCAGCGCAAATACCTTAGGCAACGAAACCTCACTTATAGTCACATCTTTAGCCTATTAGGGCCTATCGGTAGGCTCTACTTATGAGTGGAAAACGATTAGCGACTGTTCTATCCGTTTTCATTATTGTTATTTTGGCTGGGAGTTCTCTGAATTCTGGGTCAGCCCAAGCAGCTCCTAACTATGTTGAGGGAACAGATCCAGCTTCGGTACTGTTTAACCCGCTACAAGTGCATAAGATCTCACTGCAGATGTCCAACTCTGACTACAACTCCCTGCGCTATCCAACCGTTAGCTGGGACAATGAGGGCGAATGGCGGCCAACTCAGATGGTTTTTACCATTGGTTCTAAAGCCTATGGGCCATACAAAGTTGGAGTGCACCTGAAAGGCGCTTGGGGTTCTTGGCGAGACATAACAGGAAAGGCCGCTTTTAAGATAAAAATGGATGCCTTTGTCGAGAACCAAACATTTTTTGGGGTACGCAGGATGACCCTAAACAACATGGTTCAGGATCCTAGTTACATTCACGAAGTGCTTGCCTACCAACTCTTCAGAGCGGTTGGGGTTCCAGCTTCCAGAACTGGCTATGCGGATGTTTCACTCAATGGAATCAACTATGGTCTGCACCTTAATGTTGAAACCCTGAATCCAGAAATGCTCAAGCGTTGGAAGATAAGCAGTAGTCAAATGGTGAAAGGTGCTGTTCCTACTTTTCCTGATTTCTGGCCTGGATCAGAGACTTCCTTTGCGATTGAAAGCGGCAACAAGTCCTCTTATTCTGCACTGACTGCCCTAATAGCAGCCAACCAGTTTGATGGCCCAGCATGGTGGGCCCAAATAAACCAGGTCGCAGACCTGGAGGAAATGACCCTCGAGTGGGCCACGGAGCTTTACACCGGTCACTGGGATGGCTATGTACTCAATAAGAACAACTATTTTGTCAATTTTGATGATCAAGGCAAGGCCACAATTCTTCCCTGGGGCACAGATCAGACCTGGAACGGCTCTTACGGTTATTTCAATTCTGCCGGACTCATGCTATCCAAGTGTCTAGGTTCGGAGGAATGTAGGGAGCTTTATCTTCAATCTCTGTCAAAGGTTGCCAAAACGGCAAAGAATTTGAACTTATCTGAGATGGCTAAGAACGTTAGCGCTGCCATCAGCCCCGCTATAGCAAGGGACTCTCTTGGCTCAGGACTTGAATACGCTCAAGCTATCCAGGCTGGAACGATGACACAAGCGGCTACGCAGCTCCAAGGTCTATCAGCGATGACTGAAACTTGGGACACTAGCCTTAGCCAGATAAGTGCTAATGGAAGGGTAATTGACCCTGAGAGAACTATTTATCTGGCCCCTGGAACAAAGAACGTGAGAATAAGTATCATCACTTCACAGCCAGGTGCTTTGGCCGCTCTGGATCAAAACGGAGACTTCAATGCTGGTAGCAATGTGCGGTATGTAACAGTTACCTCGGCTGATGGCGCACATAAGGCAACCAAAAAACTAACGTTCTACGTCTTTACAAAGCACCTAGAAACATCAAAGATAAGATTCGTCGAAGGAAAATCTGGCCTCCTTCCAGCGAGCAAAATGCTAATCAAACAGTTGGCTGCAAAGTTGAAAAACTCAGATAGTTTAACGCTCACACTTTCGATGAGCCAAAACAGCCCTCGTGCTAACAGCTTGCTATCACGAAGGTCGGCAACAATACTTGCATTCTTGAAGAACCAAGGGATTACTCCTATGAAAGTTATCAAGACTCTAAGCACATCAGGATCTAGCCAAACACTTTCAGTGTCTGCTTCCTACCGCAACTAATCTCTACCTAAATAAAGATGCCCCTGGTATCCCAGGGGCATCTTCATTCCTACCTTTTAGTAGTAGTAGATATTTACCGTTACACCCTTAGCCTTAGGCAACTTCAGTGCCTTCAGGATGTAAATCGCGGTCTTTGCACTTGGCATCTTGCTTGCCTTTAGGAACTTCTGAATCGCTGCAGCACGAGCGGCTGGTGAGGTCTTCTTCTTTTCCTTGGCGAATGCCCAGTCGTTTGCGATTTCAACTACAGCGACCTTAGCCTTCGCCTTAGTCAAGCTAGCGATTTCCTTCAAGATAGCTGCGTTAGCTGCCTTGTTGGTCTTCGCATCAACCGTAGTTAGATCCTTCTTAGCGAACGGAATCACAATCTTGTCGACCTTCTTAGGGACCACAAGAGTGATCTTGTAAGTTCCGGTTGTGATTCCATCCTCAGCGGTAACCACAGCTGTGACTGTGTTTAGGCCAGGAACTAGAACGCTTCCACCGGTGATTTGAACCTGAGCTGTAGCAACCGTTGGAGCAGCAGCAACAGTAACAGACTTAGTTCCAATCTTTAGAATCTGAGTTGAACCGACTGGGTACAAGACATTGTTGATTGTGAAGCCCTTCACAGTAGTCACGTTTGAAGGTGAAACCAAGATGGTTAGGTTGTAGTCAATAGCTTCGCCATTCGGATCACCCGGAGTAACGCTGATTGTGACCACGTTTTCGCCAGGAACCAAACCGCTCACTGTCCAGGTAAACGCTGCGGCCGCCTTAACAGCCTTCAGGTTATCGCCGGCAACATTTACGGTTGTGCCAGGTGTGTTAGCTGTAGCTAGTGCCACCTTAGGCTCAGCATAGAGTGTGACGCTGGTTGTTCCAGCTGGTAATGTACTTGACAATGTTGCGTCAGTACCGTTCCATCCAACGCTAATGTTTCCGACCTTTGTGGTCTTCAAAGTAGCGTCATTTCCACCAACATAAGCCTTCAAAGTATAGGTCTTAGCTAATCCAGCTCCTGCAGGAGGCGTCACCTTGAACTTCACTAGGTTCACACCATTGACAAGAGTCACGGCAACAGCACTTCCACGTGGTGCAGGCTTGTCGTTAATGGTCATTGTCGCTAGTGGATCTTCAGTCTGAGCCTTCACCTGAATAGTTGTCGTACCGAAAGGCAATGAGTAGTAGTCCGCGCCATTCAGCAATTCGGTATCAATGCTCTCAGTACCGATGAACACACCTGCATCAGCATCAATGTTCGTGTTCGAACCATCAGAAACGATAAGCGTAACGGTGTACTCCATCTGCTCACCGTTAGCTGCAGTAATGGTCAATACCAAGTTCTGCTCACCAGGCTTTAGCGGAGTAATCTTTCCATCACCTGTGACGGTGTAACTTGCACCAGCATCAGTCGGTGTAGCAAGAACTGTGACTCTAGTAGTTCCGAATGGAAGCTCGACTACTTCGCCATCCTCAACATCCTTGCCATTGATCTTGAACACAGAGTAGCTGTTATCGCTTGAGAAGTCATTCACAGGAATTGTGATGTTGTAGTCAACCGATTCGGCGTTTGGATCACCAGGAGTAACAGTAACGGTGATCAGGTTATCTCCAGCAACCAGACCAGTAATCGTCCAAGTGAACGGAGTACTGGTTGCGGTTGCGGTTCCATCGGTAACTACAGCGACCTTAGTACCTGGAGTCAGACCCGCTGCAAGCGCAACAGTTGGTTCAACATACAAAGTTACAGACTTCGTGCCAGCTGCAAGAGGAGTTGCAAGTGTTGCGTCGTTACCATCGAACGCCAGGGTAACCGAGTCAACCTTGGCCTTCTTCAAAGTAGCATCCGCACCACCAACGTATACCTTCAAGACGTATGTCTGGGCAAATGCAGCACCAGCCTGCGGGGTGACCTTCAAGGAAACAAGGTTCACACCATTAACAAGGCTGAGTGAAGCAGATCCACCGCGAGCAACCACCTTGGAATTGATAGCCAATGAGGCAGTCTCATCCTCAGTTTGAGCGAAGATTGCTACCGAAGTAGTACCCAAAGGCATTGAGTAGTAATCAGCGGTATCAAGCAGAGCTAGGTCCACACTTTCACCGTTGATTGTCAAACCTGCGTCGCCATCAAGGTTTACATTCTTGCTCTCTTCAAGAACAGTCAATGTAACCGTGTAGGTTGCTATATCGCCATTAGGTGCAGTCACGGTAACCACAAGGTCTTGGTCGCCTACAACTAGTGCCTTGGCCTTACCATCACCAGTGACTACGACAGTAGCCTTCGAATCGTTTGCCTCAGCAACTACATTGACAGAAGTGGTTCTTGCAGGAAGTTCAATTGCATCACCATCATTAGCGTCAACTCCGTCAATCGTGAAGGTCTTTAGAGTGTTGTCGCTGCTCAAAAGAACATTCAAAGTGACTGTGTACGAAGTAATACCAATACCGTCAGCAGCGTAAACAGTGACAGTCAAAATGTTTGAACCAGCTACCAATCCGCTGTCGCCATCGATAGAGTAAGAGGCTTCAGGATCTACGGTCTCTACTACAACATCAACCGAAGTTGTGTATGGCTCAAGATCAACAGAAGAACCATCAGCAACGTCATCTCCATTTACGGTAAAGGTCGCAAGCTCAACATTGTTTCCAAGAGCAACATTCAATGTCACGTTGTATTCCTGAGTGGTCTCACCATCAGCTGCAGTCACGGTAACAGTCAACGTATTCATACCAGACAGGAGATCTGTGCCACCGACAACTTCGACAGATGCATCAGGATCTGTAGCCTCAGCAACAACCTCAACCTCAGTTGTGTAAGCCGCAAGGTTTAGAACACTTCCGTCGTCAACAGTCTCACCATTGACAGTGAAGGTAGCCAAGCTAGCATCACTGTTCTTAGCAACATTCAAAGTCACGTTGTATTCCTGAGTGGTCTCACCATCAGCAGCAGTAACAGTAACAGTCAACGTGTTCACACCAGTCTCAAGACCACTATCACCAGTGATCTCAACAGAAGCATCAGCATCCGTAGCCTCAGCAACAACATCAACCGAAGTCGTACCATAAGCAAGCTCAACAGTCGCACCATCAGTGACATCATCACCATTCACAGTGAAGGTAGCCAAGCTAGCATCACTGTTCTTAGCAACATTCAAAGTCACGTTGTATTCCTGAGTGGTCTCACCATCAGCAGCAGTAACAGTAACAGTC
>Ga0214921_10004381_pt1 | contig 20826 bp, 17 predicted proteins | sample LL1505_MetaG_FD_177992 | JGI IMG/M metagenome (GOLD analysis project Ga0214921, IMG submission 177992) | Freshwater microbial communities from Lake Lanier, Atlanta, Georgia, United States - LL-1505 | ecosystem: Environmental > Aquatic > Freshwater > Lake | place: USA: Georgia | collected...
ACAAGTAATTGATAATGAAGGTACTAAAATTACTAATCAAACTATGGAACTATTAGCATGCGTACAAGCATTACAAATTATCAAAGATAAAATTTCAAATGGTCTAAAAGCAAAAATTATATTTGTCTATACTGATTCAACTTATCTCATTAATTCTATGACTAAATGGTATAATTCATGGGAAAAAAATGGATGGAAAAATACAAAAGATAAAGATGTTGAAAATAAAGAACTCATTCAACTACTTTATAAACTTAAATCTGAATTTATTGTTATCTTTAAACATGTTCGTTCACATCAAGACCCTCCTACTAATAAAAAATCAGATGAATACCAATTTTGGTATGGTAATTTTATGGCTGATAAATTAGCTACTGATGCGTGTAAAAATTTTATAAAAGAAAAAGAACAAGAAGCATTATTAGAAGTAATAAATGCGAATGTTGAAGATGTATCTGATAATGCTGGCAATGATGATAATACTTCAAATAATAATTTAGAATCTGATATATTAAATGCTGTATCAAAGGCTAAATCAAAAGTAGGGAAATCTTCAACTAAGAAAAAAGTTAAAAATAGTTTAAATGTCTGAAATATATGAAATATCTGAAACGTCTAATTTAACCATATCTAATATTGAATTATCTATTTTAATTATTGAATTTATTAATTTTTTTACTTCAAATTCATCCTGATAAACTGATTCTGTTTTTAGTTTATTTATAAACTGTTCTATATCTACAAAATCTCTAATATATTCTAATAATCCCCTAATATGGTCAAGCATTTTTAATCTAAAAATTGCTCTTGAATCTAAATCTTTTGTTTCATTATATTGTACTCTGAAATTACGATATGATTCATTTAAATGTTTTTTTATATATGATGAAAATACTTCTAATATAAATATTTTTTTCTGATTATGAATATATTTTTGATTCATATTTGTTTGATTCTGTATAATATTATCATATGCTAATATATGATGTAAAAAATCATTATATTCAATTGGAGACATTGCACCTGGATTAAAAAAGAATCCATTTTCAATAATTGGTTGATTTCTTCTATCAGTTAAATCATAAAAACATCCTAAATCATTATAATATCTTGAATCAATTAAAAATCGTTTTCTAACATCAAATTGTATTTCCGGATCAAACATATTTATTAATTCATCTTGTAAGTGGTACCAATTAAAACCAGTATAATTAGATACCATTAATAATGATTTAGGATGTGTCATCAATGCATATGATACCAAGTCAATTAAAAACTTTCTACCAAATTTAACATACTCTATATCTTGTTCATAATAAGTACTTGGATCTATATATATACCATTTCTAATAGTATATACCTCTAAACTTGGTATACCAAATTCATTTATTTCTGATCCAATATATTTATCAAATGTAGGTAAATGGGAAGATGATTGGACAGATGATTGGACAGATGATTGGACAGATGATTGGTCAGATGATTTGACTAATCCTGTTGGAACTGATTCAGTTTTTATTGTGTCTACATATTGTTCTGAATTAATTAACTTAATATCATAAGATGAATCCATTAATGGTGTTTTTGTATTTGGATCAATTAAAATTAATACTTTTTTTTTGTATGGAAGATTTGCCACATAATCAGGATATTCATGTCTATCATTTGATTCTGGGTAATGATCTCGATAATTTGCAGAACCAATTGCTACATAATAAAATATAGGATAAGTATTATGATAATTATGGTTGATAACTGTTTCTAATATTGTTTCTAATACTGCTTCAAATGGTTTAGTGTATGATTTATCGTATATTTTATCCATTATTTAATAACTATAAGAGTTATAATAACTGATCAAATATTATATGTTATAATATTTTTCAAATTTTAATTTTGATTATGATTATAATTATGATTATGATTATAATTATGATTATGATTATAATTTCATTATTGGTAACTAAGTAATATTTGCGACAAAACAATGCATAATATATATTCATTACCATTTAAATATTATGATTTTAGTGCAAATCATAATAAAAATCATATTAAAAAAATTGAAAATTTTTTTATGATAATATTTCATTAATATAATTAGTATAACCCAAATTATGAGCAACGCGTACGACGAAGCATTAAAACATCTCAAAGGAGCGTATAATTCGTCCAATGAGCGCGAGATCAATTATCATATTGATCGAGCAAACGAAATTTTCAAAAGTGAAGCATTTTTAAATACTGTCAACATCAGCAACACCTACCACAGCAACAACAATTATCAATACAACATTGCTGGCGGACCTGCGAATACCATATCATCGTCTGGTCACACATGGTATGGTATGGGACATGGCATTGGATATGGAGGAGCTGCACCTACTTCCAATTATTACGGAAGATCGTCATAAATCTTTCATTTCTGGTGACTTATTAAGTATCAAACTAAAATTAAACGAAAAACTTTTTTCATTTAATTTTCTTAAAAATGATAATATTCGATAAGATATAAAATTGGAATTTCCTTTCATATCTCATTAAAATACACAAAGTATATGACAATGAACCATTACTATTAATTTAAATTTAACATAAAACTTTTTGTGTTTGATTTTTATTTTGATTTTTATTTTTAGGAATAAATATTTCATCCATATTTTTAATATCCAATAACATTTTTTTTATATTAGGTCTACAATCTGGATTAATATTTAGTGTAGAATTTATAAATCTGATAACATTTTTACAAGTATTTTCATCTAAACCAACATTTTCATGGTTTTCAGAAAAAACATCACTTAATTCCCATCTTTTAATTTTTTTACCAACATTCAAAAGATATCCTTTTTCATCATATAATTTTTCACGATTCTCTGAATTAGCTATCATATGATCTGGTACTTTACCCATTAATTCTTCAATTAAATACATATGATGAATATCTCTAGATCTTAAATTATCTTTTTCAGGATCTAATAATATTTCACCTGTTAGAAGCTCAAAAAATATACATCCAATTGACCAATAATCTGTTTTTCTATGTAAACCATGACCTAATATAATTTCAGGAGCTCTATAATATCTAGTTTGTATTTCTATAGAAGTATCACCAAGATTTTCATTAGTATCTAATACAAGATTAAAATCACATATTTTAATACAAATATTTTTTAAATAATCTGATCTAACTTTACATGATTTCATTTGTTTTTTTACATCAATCATATCATTTTTCATAAATTTAATAATAGTTTGAGTTATTTTTTTATAAATTTTATATGATGTTAACCATTTATCATCTTCAGAAATTGATTTTTTTTCTAGTAATTTTTCCATTTTTTCATCATGGGTTTTTTTAATAAATTGATCTTTACCAAATGTAGCAAATAAAAGCTCTGCTTCTCGATTTAATCCACATACTAAAATATTTTCAGGTTTTAAATCAGTATGCATCAAATTATGTTTTTCTAATTCTTTTATTCCCAATAGAGTTTGTCTAATAATTTCTTTGCATATTTCCAAAGGTAAACCATCTTCATATTCATCACATTTTAATAAATCAAAGGTAGAACAAGCCATAAGTGGTAAAACAATAACAATATGATTACGTTCTTTTTTATTTTTATTTTTGTATGATTCTTCGTAATATTTTGAATGAATTGGCGTAACTTGAAAACATTCTAACATTGTCAATAAATATGTATTATCAAGTTTTTCTAGTTTTTTATATGTTTGTAATTCAATCATCCCCTCTTTGTAATCTTGTGGATTAATAATTTTAATAGCAACTAATTCATTATTATCAACATCATATGCCATCCACACAGAACTAAATGATCCATAACCTAATTTTTTAAGAATCAAATATCTATTTTTTAAAACTTCGCCATAAAATTCATTACCATTTGTTTTTGTATTAAATAAATCATCGGGATCAATTAACATTTTTGTAGATTCAGATTCAGATTCTGTTTCTGATTCATTATCAGAATCATTATCAGAATCATTATCTGAATTAGAAGATAAATTTTCAGATTCTGAATCAGAATTAGAATAATAATCCGAATTAGAATCAGAATTAGAATCCGAATTATCTGAATTTGAATTATTATCAGATTCTGATTCAGAATCTGACATTTTTTTATTTGGATCAACTACTGCAAAATGTCTAGAAGTTAAAAAATATTCAGTATCACTTTCGCTTAAACTCATTTTTATAATGTTATTTATGAAAAAAATAATTAATATTTAACATTTATTAAACAATATTTATATTGCGGTTTTTTAATATATATTATTAATATATTATACACTTATGCAAAATATATATAATTCCATCGTAAGAATAACCGCGAATAATAGGGAAATTGATTATTTAAATCCTAATAATATTATTATCGAAGGACCTTCAATAGGCACGGGTTTTTTTATAACATCAAAATATATAATAACTTGTGCTCATGTTATTGATACAGCACAAACAATTTCATTTACTATTCCAACAATATCAAATGAAAAATATGAGGCAATTATCAAGGGAATATGTCCATCATTAGATTTAGCAATTTTAGAAGCAGTTAATTTCAAATCTAAGTATAAAATTAATATGCCCAAATCTGAAAATATTAATATTCAAGATAAAATTAGTGTTATTGGATTTCCATTAGGTAGAAATAATATTAAAGTAACACAAGGAATTATTAGTGGGTTACAAGATGGTTTTATTCAAATAGATTCTGCTATTAATTCTGGTAATTCTGGGGGTCCCTTGCTTAAACAAATTGATAACTATATTTATGTTATTGGTATTATATCATCTAAAGTAGTTAATGCAGATGGTGTTGGTTTTGCTATTCCAATTCAATATCTAAAAATATTTACTGGACAAAAACCAACAAATAAAATTTATAATTCATGTAATTTTTTAGCTAAATTTTCAAATACATCAAATTCAAGATTAGAAATGATAAATAATTTATTAAATCCTAATTCAAATCAAATAAAATCAGGTTATACTCTATCAAAAGTGTCAAAAAAATCCCCATTGGTATTAAATGGAATGGAAGAAGGTGATTTAATAACGCACTTTGATTCTAAGATTATTACAAATTTTGGAGAAATAAAAATAGATCAAACTCAAAATTTAAACCAAAATTTAAACCAAGATTTAAACCAAAATTTAAACCAAGATTTAAACCAAGATCAAATAAATAATCCATTAAATAATCTAAATATGCAATATAAAATTAATTTAGTAGATTATGTAGATAGTTTAATACCAGGAGTAGAATATAATTTATCATTTTATAGTTTTAAAACAAATAGTATTCAAAATAAAAAAATAGTTTTTTCTATTGAAGATATGCTTGGAATAAAAAAAATAATTCCATTTATAGATAAATTTGAAAGTATTAATATTGGTGGATTAATAATTACACCACTTACTTTTAATTTAATTGAAAAAAAAACAAAAATTTTATTTAAAATAAGAAAATACGCTTCTTATACTGAAAGATTTTATCCAAAAATTATAGTTACAAATATATTACCAACAAGTCCATTTAGATTTAATGAAAATATTAATAGTGGCGATATAATTACAAAAGTTAATAATATTAGTGTAAATACTATTGATGAATTAAAAAAAATACTTTTTGAATTAAAACCAAATGAATATGTGACTATTGAAACAGAATCTAATATAATTGATACTATTAGTTATAATCAAATAAAAAATGATATCAAAAAACTTAAACAAATTGTAAAATAAATCATTTAAACACCTTTTTTAATTTTTCTTCTAATGTTTCAATTGTATCTTTTATTTCATAATTTATTATAATTAATCAAAACATTGTTTTTTATATACGGTAATTCTTCAAATGCTATTGATAATACTACTACCATTGGTCTGTCTAATTTAAGAGATTTATTCTCTTTTTTTTAATAAGATCAAATCATAGAAATAAAATGGTAAATAAATGAGAAAAAGGTATAATCCATATAATTATCCATATAATTATCCATATAATTATCCATATAATTATCCATATAATTATCCATATAATTATCCATATATAAAGAAAATATTATATGAGAAATAAATAATTTCCATAGAAATAACTTTAATAATTATTAATTCTATTAAAAAATTGAATTTTTAATTAGATTTAAAGTGTTGATTTATAAATGACTATAAAACATATAGAAATGTCGAATTTAACGAAAACCATTAAAAATTCATTCTCTGCTTTGTCCAATGACAAGCATGATTATATCGTATATTCAGAATCTTCTGATGATATGCAAAATACCAACATAGATTCAATTACACATATTGATAATCAAGATAATCAAGATAATCAAGATAATCAAGATAATCAAGATAATACTAAAACTATAACCAGTAAATCAATGTCATGGTCGTCAGTGGTTTCTGCAGCTAGTCCTGGAGTGATTTCTACAGGAAAGCCCGATGTATATGAACCATCTCAAACTGTTCATACTGTTGATGACGCAAAAGTATTTGATGATAGTGATGAAGGTTGGGAACAAGCAAAATCTAAAAAGAAAGGATCAAATACTAAATCTAATAGCTACCAACCTAATAGTTATCAATCCAAAAGCTATCAATCCAAAAGCTATCAATCTAATAGCTATCAATCTAATAGCTATCAATCTAATAGTAATAAATCCAATAGTAATAAATCTAATTATAATAAGAATGGTCAACAATTTGGAAGAAATCGAGATTCATATTATAAAAAACCAAATTCTTACAATTCACGTGATGGTTCAGATAATTCAAATAATTCAACACCAAAAGATTCTGCAACAAATGATCTTATTGATGATGCTAATGAAAGTAGTGTTCCCAAGAGAATTATGGATATTCCTATTAATAATGGTACAAATAATACATCATATAGAAATGAATCTAGTAAACATCAAGAACATAGTGAGAGATCATATGTTAAGCCAATATCATCATTTACCAAATTAGAAGCTTCTAAACAGAATAGAAGTGGTCAAGTACCTACATCTAATAGTGATGAATCTCAAGTAGCAAAGAAAAGTTTTACCGCAAAGATAGCACCTCGTAAAACAACTATTGATTTGCCAGCATATTATGGTGTTAGATCTGGTAAAGATCCTTTTGAAATACCACAACGTGAATATGAATGGGTTAAACGAGTTGGTGGTCTAGAAAAGTCAGAAACAATCGATCATATGTTCAAAGGAACATTAGCTTGTGCGATTTCATTTTTTGATAATTATATGGTAAAAAATGAGTTTTTCAAAGATAAAATTTCAACAGATGAAGCAAAAAAAGACGAACTTATTGAATTAGTATGTATGCAAACCGCTGCTATTCTATTTCATCGTCTAATTAAGTCAGATTCTAGTGATATTGTAAAAACAATTTTGACAAATCTTCCTCTTTACAGAACTGTATCAGGAAATCCAACTGAACGTTCTAACTCATGTACTTCGGCTGGTTCGATTGCATATATGCGTGTTCGTAGAAATTTTATTAATGATTTACGTATTTCCCAAGGAAAAACAGCAACTAAATGCACTAATCAAGAAAAACAAGCAGCAGCTGATAGAGTTTCTTCAACAGAAAAGAAATGGTTAAATTATATTCTTCAAAGTGTTTGGAATGGAAACAATCCTATTCACGATTGTTTATATTATGGTGCAAATCAATCATTGGAGTTTTTATTACTCAATTATATCCAACACTCAATGCTTCATCAATTAAATCATATGATGCTTATTCCAAATATTCAAAATGAAAGTCATTTGACAATCATTGAAAATGGTATTAAGGCAAATGAAAATAATGGTTCTCTCAATATTATCCGCAGAAAACAATTTAATGATTGTGCACATCTATATAATTCTACTATTAAAAGTTTGTATGCTCAGATTAATAAATTAGTAGATGAAGAAGCTGGTGAAATTCTATCACAAAGTGCTATCTCAGATTTAGTTGATAAGAATATATCTTCTAAAAATGATACCAAAACCGGAAATTCTAACGAAGAATCTGATTGTATAGGTTCATCTTTAACTGATGAACATATTTTGGCTTCAGACTCTGAATCAGACGTAGATACAGGTTCAGGAACAGGTACTGGTTCTGGTACTGGTTCTGGTTCTGGTACAGAAGGTGATAATGCAAATATATGTTCACTAATTTATAATGGTGATGTCGAAGGAATGTCTAAACACATTGAGCGTTGTGCCAAAAAGAATCAACACAAAATAATTGAAAAAACATTTGAACTCTGGAAATTAACAGCTGAAGCAGATCATACTGGTGCACTAAATGATTATATTAGTGATGTTGAGTTTCTTTGTGCAGATTTTCTCAAAAAGACATCAGTCATAACTGAATCTAGCTAAAAATAGTGAATTCAGCTAACTTATACAAACGGTAAAATATTTTCACTACTAGAGTCTATTAAAGATTTCATTTGATTAGATTTAATTTAATTAAATTTAATTAAGTTAAATTAAATTTAATTAAGTTAAATTAAATTTAATTAAATTTAATGTATATTCTGATTATATTGGAGTGATTTAAATTTGTCTAAATTTATTTTCATGTATAAATTTAATTTCATCTTCTAAATTTTTTATCATAGATTCAATATTATCTAAATCAGTTGTTGGAAGAAATTGTATTAATTCTTTTTCAAATAGATATTCAAATGGTTTAAATATATAATAAAAATGCCATGGTAAAACACTGGATTTAGGCAAGGATAAAACTATTAAATTATGTAAATTTAATATCATATATGGATATAAATTATGAATTATTTTATAAAAATCAATAACTGATATATTTGGCTTATTTAATTTTAAGAATATTCGATATAACTCTTCATAAATATATTCTTTGATTCCATATTTTTGATATAATTGTTCAAAATTAACATTATTTAATTTATCAATCAAATGAAATGGGACTCTTCTATTGATATATGATTTTTTATCAAATCTTTTCTTTTTTTCAAATATATATTCTACTAAATCAATACAATATGTATTAATATCTGCAGTATATAAATTTAATATATTAGTATCTGGATTATCAATATTTTGATTTTGAAGAGTAATAAAATTATCAAGTAATGTTTCTTGATCAAAATTTGATTTGGATAAGATTTTTTCAACAACATGTGCATAAGAAGAATAATTACCATGAATAATAATAGTACTAATATTTAGAGATTTTGCTAAACCACTTAACCAATGTAATAGATCATTATCTGGAATATTATTTTTTAAACCAGAAAACCGATGATAATAATTAATACTAATAATATTTCTTATTTCAACTATTAATTCAATTTCACCATTGGATGGATTTTGTATAGTCAGATAGATTTCATCGCCTAATAATCTATTTTCATCATCAGATTTTTGTAAAAAGAAAAATTTAGAATAAACCTTATTTTGTGTAAGAAAATAGGCGGAAAATTTATATGTGGTTTGTCCAATTTTTGAATAGAAAAATCTTCTTAAATTAACTTTTGTCAAACTATTAAAAAAATTATACATTGATTCTGATGTATTTTTTCCATAAGATTTATTAAAAAAATCTATTTCTAAAATAAAACCATCAAATTTAAGATAATTTGATGTATAGTCCTTAATATCGTAACTAATTGTTTCTACATATTCAAAAACATATTTTTTAATAATTTTTCTTTCTGCTAATTTATTCCAATGATAATATTTGAAATCACTATCAATACTAACTAATTTTAGTTTAGATGGTGGTAAAAGAACTTCTTGTTCATGTGGATAATTAGAATAGGATTCAATTAAAAGAGCAATTCCAGGAATTTTCTTTTTTAATTTTATTTTTAATATGATAAAACCAAATACATTATCTTTCATCGAATAAAATGGATTTCGCGTAGTTGAAATAAAACTACGCTCATTAAATATATCACCTATTTTTAAATCACTTAAATAATCATCTGATTCTATAAATCTATATACCTCATAATCTGAATCAAATTGAGGTGCTTTTTTTATAATTTGTAAGATATTATCAATATGTGTATCCAATTCAGGATCTGTTGTAGAATTTGTATTTCTCAAATAACTATTAAAATAATAAGATCCAAATAAAGAATAATATTGTACATATGATTTTGCATTATTATATAGAATGTATAATTGATTGAATATTAACATTTGAGTTTTTATTTCATATTCAGATAATGAATCACAGATTTTTTTTATTTCTGATTTAGAATATGACCATGGATTCTTATTTGTAAATTCTACTAAATTTAAATTAAGAGCCATCGATACTAATTCAGATTTTGTATAATAAGGACTTTGATAATTTTGATATGGTAAATATGATGGTTTTATACATGATGTTAATTCTCTTGTAGTTGGATTAGTATTTAAGAAAATATCTGTAAATGTCTCCTTCAATAAAATAAGATTAAAATTAGATAGAAAGTTAATATTTTTATTTATTTTATTTATATATTGATCAATCCATTCAGCATTTGGAATTTTAATATTGTGCAGTTCTTTTATTGTATTTTGAAGCAAGTTCATAATACGATTATCTGGAAATCTATAATCGAATATAGAGACTTTTATAAATACATCTTCAGCAACTATCAGATATATATTTTTTGTTGTATAATCAAATAATGGGATTTTATATGATAATCTAGATAAATTATTTTTTTGTTCTGAAATAAATTCTTCTAATTTAGCTAACTTAGCTGACTTAGCTGAAGCAGCTGACTTAGTTGACTTAGCTAAATCATATGACAAATCTAATTGACCCAATTTGAATAATTGATCCAATATCGTTTGATCTGATTTTAATTGATCTATTGATACTAAAAGTGCTAGATTATTATATAATTCATCAATTACGTTTAATTCGTCTACAATTACAATATTATTTGATTTATTTTTTGGATAATATAAAACAAATTTCATCTTATATATGATATATATAAAAATATCTTCTATTAAAAAAAAATCAATTTTAATAATTTATATTATTAATTTTATTAATTTTATTAAGATTTAATATAAATGACAATTAAATATATTAAGTCCTTATTGGATAATAAAATTATATATGATAATAAGAAATTAAATAATAATATAAACATAACTAATAAAAATATGTTATTTAGTCCATATAATGGAATTACTGATACATATGAAGATTATTATAATCATTTAAATAATATATTAAAACCAAATGTATATTTGATTAAACATAATAAAAAAAAATATATTTTATTAATTAATAAATATATTTTTCCAATCAACAAAAGTCAACAAATTATTTTAAAAAAATTAATTGACTTTTTTAATAAAACTGAAAATCAACAAATTGAATACATTTTTAAAAATAATAATTTGTCAAATATTATTCAATCTGATCTTTATACTTTTTACAAAAAAATCCTAACTGATCCAAACATAAATTTAAATTTTATGAATCAACTTTTATCAATAAACAAGAATTGCCCTAAAACCCATAATAATAAATGTAATCTATTATTTTTATTTTTTATTATTAATATATTGATTAAATTATATCATTTAATACCAATTTTATATCATTATCAACTAAATCAAATACTAAATGATATCATTAATTTTGACTTTCTTGGTGCTAAAATAAATATATTAAATCTATGTATGAAATTTAAAATTAATAATCAATCAATTGAAAATTTTATAAAACAACTAGTTTTTGCAATAAATTCCATACATAAATTAAAAAATATTAATTAAATAAATATTACTTCTTGACTTTTGTTTTGGTGCATTTTGATTTTGTTTCTTTTGTTTCAGTGCGTTTCGAATTTGCATAACTTAATATATTCTCTTGATTCCTTATATGCTTTGCACTATAAGTACCATTATTACGATCTTTTTTCGACGATCTTTTATCTATACGATGCGTATCTACTTTATGCTCCATTTTATAATAAATTATTAGTGTAAAATTTAGTATCAGATTAGCTTATTAACAAAATTTTTTATTCAAATTTTTGTTAATAATCAGTTAAGTTATCAAGATTTATAAAGATTTTTTTTGCAGAAGATCTATTTTACTTTATAAAAATTGAAATTATATATTACAATATTTATTTCATATATCAAATATCATAATATATATTACAATGCCAAACAACTCAATTAACTATTTTGCTCAACAAGCTTTGACAGAAGCTAAGAAAAGTCCTATGTCTAGACAGTATGGTGCAATTCTTATTCATAATAATAAAGTTATATCACGAGGTTTTAATTATTATAAGTCCAACATCACTAGTAATTTAAAGTGTTGTCTTTTATGAGATTAATAAATATACTATACATGCAGAACAAGACTGTATTGCCAAATGCAAAAATAAGTCATTGATCAAAGATTCATATATGATTCTGGTAAAAATTACAAATTCTGAAGAAGTTGGTCCATGTCAAATGTGTCAACATATAATTGATAAATATAAAACTAGACGTGTAATTAGTTTTGTATTCGAAAAAACATAAAACTAAATTATAAACTAAAACATAAAATTAAATCATAAACTAAATTATTTTATTGCATTTTACATTCTTGTTGATTACCCCCCATACGTTGCCCGCCTGATGTAAAAACTCTAGTTGTTCCACTCATACCTGGGAAACCTCCACTCATACCTGGGAAACCTCCTCCCATACCTGGGAAACCTCCCCCAAATATTTGTTCAAATATTTCATTATTATTTTCATTATTTTCATCATTATCAGAATCTAGATTAATCTCTTTTTCAGTAATTATATGAATATTTTTTCCCGGAGTCGCTTCTGATTTAGTAAATTTATAACCAAATAATTCTTTTAATTTAATAAGTTGTTCTTCAGTTAATTTAACATTATATTGAACATCAAAATGTATTTCGATATCTGATCTACTTAATCTATCAAATTCATCACAAATAGTTAAACCTTTTCCTTTTACTATATATATATTATTTGGATTGATTAATTTATCATATTGAATCTGAATTATATTTTTTTTTCCAGAATCAGAAACAGAATATGGTAAACACATTTCAAATCCACATAAACTTTGAGCTACACTAATTTTTTGTTTTGTTACCAAATTATAATTTGATTTATTTATTTTATATGTGGAATCTGGTTTGATATTTAACATAATTACTAAATCACCTGTTAAATTATCATATTTTTTACCTTTGCCCTCGAAAATAATCGGTTTATTTATTGGTGTTGTTGAATCTAATTCCAATGTAATATCAAATTTTTCCGTATGTTGTTTGCGTTGGACTGAATTAATAACCTCTCTTTGCAAATTTAATTTTTTCTTATAACCATTCTCATTTAAAATATCGGATAAACTAATACTAATTTGAACAACATCTCTTAATTTCTGTTTTATCATCATTTCTTGCATCATCTCATTATTCATTCTCTGTTCATCTTGTTCATCTGTAATTCCATATCTATCATATTTGTCTCTAGATTCTGGATTGATTAAAATATCTTTGGCTTTTGTTAATTGTTGAAATTTTTCAGTTGCAAGTGGATCATCTTTATTTTTATCAGGATGTAATTTAACAGCTAATTTTTTAAATTTCTTTAGAATAACATCTGTTTCTGTATCTCGTGGTACATCCAAAATATCATATGGATCAAATTTTTTATTTGTAGTATTATTTGCGTAATTTTTTGTAGACATTCTATTTAATTATATGGATAATTAAATAAATAAATGAATAAGTTTTATATTGATTTAAAATAATTGATAAAAATTTGATCCATATGAAATTATTAATTTACTGATAAAAATGGATGACTCATAAAATATATATATTTAGCATCTATTGTGCCATTATCTAAATTATTATCAGTATTTGATTGTGTGAATTGTGTGGATTGTGTGAATTGTGTGGATTGTGTGAATTGTGTGGATTGTGTGAATTGTGTGGATTGTGTTTGTTTTTTCTGTTTAATTTCATCTATATAATAACTAAAATATAAACCCAAAGAATATTTAATATTATTGATATATTTTATGGATTCTTTGTATATTTTATTATTATTTTTTACTAATTCAACGTCATCATTAGTAAAATCATAATCATATGATGCTACAATTGTAAAATTTTCTCTATTCATGATGAAATCTTTTTTATTATCATAAGATATTAATTTAATAGTATAAGTATTATTTGGTGATATTTCAGGACTAAATTCGATATCTCTAACTATCTGAAAAATAGTATTATTATCTGAAATAAATGTACTACCCGAGAAAAATCTTTTTGTATTGGTTTCAACTAATAGGGCGAATGTTTTATTACTCATCTTAATTTATTAAGAATCTAATTAAGTCTTATCATATTAAAATCTTAATTTATTCAACTTTTTTAACGTCCACTATAATTATGTATCTTATGATCAATTATTTGTTTATAAATTATATCGAATAATTCATCTCTATCTGATATTGCATCTAATACGAGTGTACGTATATCTACTGTATCACTACATGTATGATAACTAAATATTTCAGAATTTTTTAATAATTGATTATCCGTTATATTATCATGGGTACTATTATCTATTTTGTATTTTAAATCAAAATTTGCACATTTTAAACCTGTTGTTAATTCAGAAAAGTGTTTTAATAAGTTAATGTCATCTTTTTTTGCTTCAAAAAAATCTTTTAATCTGGGTTCAGACAAATTTTTAATTATCCTATTATAATAATCATTGTCACATTTATAATATATATTTATATTTATATTAGGGACATCATAAATAGCTCCGAAACCAGTATCTGCTTCCATTAATCCTGATATAAATAATTCTTCTGCATTAAAGTCTATTTGAACTTCATAACTATCTGTTCTTTTCAAACTATCTGTTCTTTTCAAACTATCTGTTCTTTTCAAACTATCTGTTCTTTTCAAACTATCTGAACTGTCTGAAGATTTTAGTTTTGCTTTTGTTAAAGTTATACTTTTGTACATTTTATCTATTTCATTTTTTTCGTCGATTGATAATGGTATCTTTTTGTTTTCAAGATATTTTATGTTTGATTCAAGTTCATCTATATGTCTTGTTAATCGAATTGCTGTAAATTTTTTATTTAATTCTTTTTCTTCTGCTTGAGATATTTGTTTTTTTTTCTCTAGAAATTTGTCTAATTTTAAGTTTAGATCCTCTATTTTTTTTATTAATATTTGATTTTCTGATACCTTTGTTCTATTATTTTTGCTTATAATTGTTTCTATTGTTTGTTTTATATCTGGAGTATCTTTTATATCATGAAATGATGGCATGGCTTCTATTAATTTTTTTAATTTTTTATTTTCTTCATCTATTAACTTAATTTTTAATTCATTAGTTTCAGTTATTTCATCAATTGTATTTTTAATTAGATTAATTGATGAAATGATATTATATTTTTGAACCATATCATAATTATTTATTAACCAAGCAATACTCTTATGAAATTTAAATGGAATCCACAATCCTAAAATAATCATTCTACCAATCATAAAACCATTGTATTCGGTTACGGTAGGCGAGTGTGGTATAACACCAGTTGAACTCGAAACTAAATTGGCACGAATTTTAGAGATTGCTAGCAAATGGAATGCTATTATTCTAATAGATGAAGCAGATATTTATATGGAACAAAGACAAACATCAGATATTGTCCGCAATGCAATGGTTGGTATCTTTTTGAGACTTTTAGAACGTTATCAAGGTATTATGTTTTTGACAACAAATCGTGCTACAGAATTGGATGAGGCTTTCAGAAGTCGTATTAGTATAATCATTGGTTATAAACCATTTGATGTTGAAACTAGGATCAAAGTTTGGCATAATCTATTGAAGGCTGCTAATATGGATTTAGATATTTCAACTATAACTGAAATGTCAACTAAATATAATATTAATGGTAGACAAATCAAAAATGCAATTAGATTAATCCAATGTTTAAGACATGATAGAGATAAAAATGGATTAGAACAAATTTTAATTAGGGATGATTTTTCAGAAGTATTTGAATTAATTTAATAATTAATTACAAATCAAGATTCACATATATTTTATAATCATTATTTTATAAATTTGTTTAAACAAAATATATGCTATAAAATTAAATGAACAAAACTAATTATAATATTTATAAATTTATACAAATTTTACATAATAATAAAATTACAACTCAATCCGATTCAACTAAATCTGACCCAACACAATCCGATTCAACTAAATCTGACCCAACACAATCCGATTCAACTAAATCTGAGCCAACTCAATACGATCCAACTCAATCAAATATAATAATTCCATCTATTTTATCATATGAAGAGATTAAAACCTTTTTCAAGGAAGTATATTGTCCATTAAATGGAATTAATTATAATAAGTATAATTCATTTATAAAAAGTAATAATATAGATGAAAATGAAATCAATAATATTTTAAATAATATTGGTATTATTAAACCAATTGATCCAAATATAATTAATTTAATAATTAATACATCAAATGATTTTGATAATAAAACATATGATTTTAATCAGTTTAATTATCTATATTTGGATATCAAAAATAAATTTCCAAATTATCCAATTGATAGAAAAGTTATCAAAGAATATTTAGATCTATATGGAAATAATTTTAATCCAACAAATAAACTAGAATCAAATAATAAATATACTATTGATGATCTCTTTATTGATTATTATCAAGAGGAATTAATTAAAAATCTCCTAACCAAATATAATTTTATCAATTCTGAGTTCTTATTTATTGATAATTTAAGTGATTTGATTAATGAGTTTTACCAAATTAATTATGAGAAAATTAATCAAACAAATACATATCCACTAGAATTATTATTAAATAATATTAATAGTTTCTTTAATATTGATATTTTCTCATTTAAAAATGATTTTATTGAACTGGAACCACATACTGAACTAAATTATGATAATTTTTATACATTATTAACTTTCAATAAAGAAAAAATACCAAATTTATCTAATAATATGCCAACTAATTATGTTGAATTAATAAAATATTTTAAACATAATCTATCAGATAAAAATTTTATAGTTCCATCAAAAAAAATATTTAAATTTGGTGTGAAAATTTTTTTGAGTAAATATTTGGTCAAGAATAATTTATCTATAAAAGATGATACCTATTATAAAATCATTGTCAAACAATTAAGATATTATGGTTTGTTCATTAATTTAGAACCATATAAAATAAGTATCAACAAAGATAAATTAGATATGGCTTATTTGGTTCGGTCTGATTTTTTAAATGAAAAAAAAATAAAAGAAGAGAAATATCAACAGTCATTATTAGTCAAATCTCATAATGCAAAAATAAAAGAAATTGAGGATAAATTAAACATATATAATAATTATCAAACTAAGATAAAGGAACTTCCAATTACAATTAATGATCTCAAACAAAATCTTCTAAAAGTTCAAACCAATTATAATAAATCAAATAATATCATTAAATCATTAATAACATCAATTAAAAAAATGGAAGATCCATATATAGATGTTATTAATAAATTAAAAGAAGTTTTAAAATCAGAATCAAATAATGATTCAAATTATTCAAATGATCTAAATGATTTGTATAATAAATACAAATCTCAATATAAAATATTAATATTAGCAAATGACAAAATTAATCTGATAAAAAAAGAAATTTCAATTGCAGAAAAAAATTTACTAACCTATACACAAATTGACAAGGATAATATTCAAAATCTAATAAAATCATTAAAAAATGAATATGATACAATCTGTTTAGAATTAGACAAAATGGGTATTAAGTATAAAAATATCTCATTTGATTTAGATACATTAAATATTAAATCCAATCAATCTAATATATCTAATATATCTAATATATCTAATAAATTAAATATGAGTAAATTTTCATTTCTTAATCAAATATTAAAGTCTAAATAAATTTGCTCCTAATAATAGTGCTCCTAATAATAGTGCTCCTAATAATATTATCTCATATATAAAAAAAATGAAATTTTTTTTATTTCTGTGATCAATCTATTAGTTTGATATTTTATCGATCTTCGCTACCAACATTCATCCAATATCAACTAGATGAGTCTTGACAAGTCTATTGGCCTTAATGCATTACTCAATGATGATATTAGTCTTAAAGATCTTATATCTATTTTGACATCACTAGCTAATAGTGGTGAGTTTAATCCATCAAATTTTCGTCAATTTTTGTCAACCTTGACAGTAAATGAGGCTTCGAAAGTGATTGAACGCCTACAATCTATTGGTGTAATTTTAACAAGAGTTGATGTTGATATTCCAGATCCAGATAACTTAATTATGATCCTTGTTGCCTGTTTTAAACATATGATTCGCCAAAAAGAGGTGGCAAAATATGGTATCATTTTGCCACCTCTTGCCATCTTTTTGATTGGACGTCCTGTATCTATTCTGCTAAGTGCAAAGAAGATTCAATCTGAATCAGATACAGATCCACAATTTGTAATTGAATATATTGTTGATGACGAGATTCAAAACAGGATCATTCATCTTGCTACATTTCTAGCTGAATATTTGGTTCAGAAGCCTGATGAAATTTTTGATCAAGATATTAGTGGTTTGGTTCATAATTTTTCGGCTGCTAGAGTTAGGGCTTTCTTGAATGCATGTCAGATTCCAGATAATATTTATAAGATTTTTGATGGTGGGATCGCCCCATATGCATGTCTGAATCCAGCTGCTCATTCACCAGACTATTTGTTCATTTCTAATATGTCATGTAAGACATGCCCTGTGACAATGCCTAAGGATCTTGATTCTATTACCGATCATATTCGCACACTTACATCGGTTGTAAAGCGTAAAGAGTTTCTTACACATATTCTTACACAACCATCTCAAGAGATGAGGCGAATGGGTACTCAACAAGACTATTATGATTTAGTCACAAAGGATTTTCCAAACTGTTTGATTTCATGTTTGGTTGGTGGACCATTGACTGGTCATCTTGAAACCCATATACTTTTTCCGACTCTGATTGATAAGGTTACTGAGTTTAGAGCGATGTTAATGGCCCATACAGGTAAAGCTAATTTGTTCGGAAATAATTTTAATATTATGGTTGATCCAAAAGCCACAATTGAAATGCTCAGAGTGTTTCAATCACTTGGTATCCAGATAGTGTGTGTGTCATCCGAGACATGCAAGACACCCGTGTATACTGTGTCTGGACCAGAAGTTCGAAGCATTTCAAGTCAATCTGGTCCTATTAGTTTTGTTGGAGCAATTATTGATCAGTGGACTACTATCAAGGGTAGTGTTCAGCCATGTTATGATGCAACAGTTGTTGAGACAATTAATGATTTAGTTAGATCAGTTGATGTTGTTCCAATTCGGTACGAATGGACTCAAAATCCTAAGGTTCAAATGAGTCAAATTCCTGGCTTGGAAAATACTGGATTATCAATTACTTCAAATGGCCCTGCTCTGACTCCTGACTCGATATATGCTCCAGGTGTTTACATTACTGGGACTACATTTACTGATAAGGCTAGGGATTTGTTCCTAGATCTGTTTAGGATGCTCGCTTAGGAAACTCATTTATGATGATCGTATAGGATGCTCTTTTTAGGATTGAAATTTTGATTTATTATTTGATTTAGTATTTGATTTAGGAATTCTTCGATTTGCTTTGCTCATCTCCGTTATAAGTCCGTATTTTATTTAGTATCTGGACTTGAATAAAAATTGAATAAAAATTGAATAAAAATTGAAGAAAAATAATATAGTTGTCATAATATTTATTATTACTAACTACTTTATTAAATAATGGCACATTCTGTTATTGTTATTAAGTTTGAAGCATGGCAATACCAGTTAGATTGTATTGAAAAAAAGATATTTGTTATAAATAGTTATTTGATTCCAACTACATTCAAGCCAGAGCATTATCAACAACTTGAAGATTTAATCTGGAATGCAAGTAATGATGGTACTATAAACAAGAATCTTAGAAGCATGGAAGAGATAACTACAGTCGATAAAGGACTTAGATCAGTTGGGAAAGACCATATTAAGGTGGTTGAAATTAAGTTTGAACAAGCTTATCACAATGATATTATCAATCTTCAATCAATTGAAGCCATTATAACTCCTTTTTATGATAAAAACTTTTGTGTAATTTGTTTGAGGTGTTCAAATAAAACAGAAAATATTAATTATTATCATCCATTTCCAAAATCTAATACTGACCAAATAAAAGAATCAGAATTGATTGATGAATTAATTGATGAATATAAAAAGCTATATCCTAAATATACTATTAAGCTAGTATCTTTTCATGATACTAGCTTAATTATGAATGATCCAGATAAAAGAAAATTTTTTAAGTACTCGACGCCATCTTATAAAGAGATTAAACCAATTCCTAACTCATATGAAGTACGAATTGCAGAACTGGAAGCAGAAATTGATAGATTGAAAGAAATTATTTCTACAAATAATATTATTTATGAAGGTAAATAATATTATTTATGAAGGTAAATAATGAGCTACAAATATTTTTATTTATGATTGATCCCCAACAAAAAATTGAAATTAATTTTTTTGTTGGGGATCAATTATTAAACTCAAATCAAAAAGAGCAACAAATGGCATCCGACAAAAGATACTCTTGCACTATAGAGTTGGATATCTGTTCTCCTGCTAAACGTCGTACACCTGAATG
>Ga0214921_10004383_pt1 | contig 20824 bp, 20 predicted proteins | sample LL1505_MetaG_FD_177992 | JGI IMG/M metagenome (GOLD analysis project Ga0214921, IMG submission 177992) | Freshwater microbial communities from Lake Lanier, Atlanta, Georgia, United States - LL-1505 | ecosystem: Environmental > Aquatic > Freshwater > Lake | place: USA: Georgia | collected...
AGGGTTACCGACCTGTACGGTTGCGGGAACCGTGGTCCCGGCAAAAACTGCAGGCGGCGGGTGCAATTGCAGGGTCAGTCCGCGCAGCGTGGCGTGCGCTATGTGCATACCGACCAGCGCGCTGCCCGCCAGCAAAAACGTCAGCACATAGCCCAGGTTCAGCTGGTAGTTGATGCTGCCCAGCAGCAAGACCAGCAGCGTCACGCCCAGCAACCAGCCGGCGCGGGTCGGCAGTATGTAGACCGCGCGCTGGGTCAGCACCGTGGTGTCGGAAGGTGGGATGCGGTTCAGAAAGAAGCGCTGCCAGCGGCCGCCAGTGCCGGTGGACTTAAGGGCAGCGGTACCTTGCACCACCGCCTCAGGGCAGCTGGACCGCGCGCAGCAGGGCCTCGACCTGTTGCAGAGCGGTGCGTCCGCTGTCAGCCGCCGGTACCAAGCGGTGCGCGGCCGTGGCGGGCAACACCCGCCGCAGATCGTCGGGTACGACGAAGTCGCGCCCTTCCAGAAATGCCTGCGCTTTAGCGGCGCGCAGCACCGCCATGCCCGCGCGCGGGCTCAGGCCCTGCATAAACCACGCGCCCTTGCGCGTGGCGTCAATCAGGTCTTGGAGATAGTCCAAGAGCGCAGGTGCGGCGTGCACGGCTTGCACCGCATCCTGCAAATCGCGCAGCTGCTCGGCGCTGAGCAAGCCCGGCAATTGGGCCAATTGCGCCCGGCGATCCGCGCCGCCCAGGAGCTGCCGTTCGGACGCGCGGTCCGGATACCCCAGCGAGACCCGCATTAAAAACCGGTCGAGTTGCGACTCGGGCAGGGGGTTGGTGCCGGACTGGTCCAGCGGGTTTTGCGTAGCGATCACAAAAAACGGCACGGGCAGTGCGCGGGTTTCCCCGTCTACGCTGACCTGGCGCTCTTCCATCGCTTCCAGCAGGGCGCTTTGGGTTTTGGGACTGGCCCGGTTGATCTCGTCTGCGAGCAGCACCTGGGTGAACAGGGGGCCGCGGTGAAAGACAAAGCGCTCGCTGGTGCGCTCAAAGACCGACACGCCGCTCAAGTCGCTGGGCATCAGGTCGGAGGTGAACTGCACCCGCGAAAAAGCCAGTCCAAAAGTGCGCGCCAGGGCTTGCGCCAGCGTGGTCTTGCCAACCCCGGGGACGTCCTCAATTAGCAAGTGCCCCCCGGCCAGCAGGCAGGCGATGCAGGCGTCAATCTCCTGCGCCTTACCCACAATCACCGATTGAAGTTGTTGGCGGACTGATGCAATCAAATATGGCAAATTAATGTGGCAACCTTAACCGAAAACCGTGGCGCGGGGTTAAGCGACGGCTGCTGCGCATCGGGGCTCTGCGTGAATCAAATGATTCAGAAAAATAAAAGTTGATTTAAACGGTTCAGCTTGCTATCCTGCTCGGGCGTGGCGGCTTACAGCGCGCAGCAATGACAACAACCGTCTTTATTCAAACTTGGAGAAACCAGCATGAAATTCAAAAACCTCGCAGCGCGCTTGGCGCTGTCGCTTTTCACGGTAACGGGCGGCGCAGCGATGGCCGCCGATTGGGTCGTTGGCGCCAACGTGGGCAATGTGCCCTGGGAGTTCCAGGACGCCTCGGGCAAGATCGTCGGCTTTGAGATCGACCTGGTCAATGAAGTGGCCAAACGTGCGGGCAAAACCGTGCAGATCGACAACATTCCCTTCAACGGCTTGTTCCCTGCGGTTCAATCCGGCCGTATCCACATCGCGGTCTCGTCCATCACCATCACCGCCAAGCGCCTCGAGTCGCTGGCATTTGCCCAGCCTTACTATGACAGCGACCAGTCGCTGTCCGTGCTGAAAACCACCAAGATCGAGAAGCTCGAAGACCTGGCCGGCAAAACCGTGGGTGTGGACACCGCGTCCACCGGCGACATCTACGCCACCGAGAACACCGCCAAACTGAAGATCGCCAAAATCTCCCGCTACGAAGGCCTGGCGCCCGCCATGCTCGACCTGGCAGCTGGCCGTATCGATGGGTACATCAGCGACATCCCCGCTGTGGAGTACTACATCAAGGACAAGCCCCAGTACCGCGTGGTGGCACGCATTCCCACCAACGAGCGCTACTCATTCATGTTTGCCAAGAACTTTGCCGACGCAGCCAAAGTCAACGACATCCTGACCACGCTCAAGAAAGAAGGCTTCATTGCCGCCACCCACAAAAAGTGGTTCGGCAGCACCCCACCTGACAGTTCATCCACCGTCAAAGTGATGGACGTCCCCAAGCTCTAAGTCTGTAAATGACCACGCCGACGCGGGCCGTATCCCCAGGGATGCGCGCCCGCGTCGGCGTTCAGAATGACGCGCATGAGCCTAATTGAGACCTTTTTTAACTGGGCCGTTTTTGTCGGCGCGCTGCCGGCTTTGCTGGAAGGCCTGGGCGTGACGGTGCTGCTCGGTGCGGTCAGCATCGTGGCCGGGACGCTCAGCGGACTGGCGATGGCGTTGATTCGTTTGTATGGGCCTGCGCCGCTGCGCTGGCTGGCACGCGTGTATATCGACGCGTTCCGCTCCATACCCCTCTTGGTTTTGTTGGTGTTGGTGTACTACGCATTGCCCTTTGTGGGTGTGCGTTTTTCTTCTTTTGTGTCTGCAGCATTGGCCATCAGCCTGGTCTCGTGCGCCTACGCTGCAGAAATTTTTCGCGCGGGTATTCAGGCCGTGCCCAAGGGTCAGTTCGAGGCCGCAAACGCCATCGGGCTGGGGTTTGGCAGCAGCATGCGCTATGTGATCCTGCCGCAGGCACTGCGTATTGTGGTTCCGCCCCTAACCAGCAATTGCATCAACGTTCTTAAAGACACTGCGCTCGCCTCGGTGGTGGCTATGCCGGATTTGCTCAAACAAGCCACGCAGGCGCAGGCGCTCGCGGCCAACCCGACACCGTTGATCGGTGCTGCGGTTCTGTACCTTTTGCTGCTCCTGCCGCTGGTGCGGCTGGTCAGCTATTTCGAATCGCGCCACCCCAGTCGCTGAAAGCCGCCGCCATGACCGCCCTGATCCAGATCCGGCAACTGCACAAATCGTTTGGCGCGGTGAAGGTTTTGCACGGCATTGATTTGGATGTGCGAGTTGGCGAGGTGCTGGTGGTGGTCGGGCCATCCGGTTCGGGCAAGTCCACTTTGATCCGCTGCATCAACCTGCTGGAGGAATACCAGCAGGGCGATGTGCATGTCGATGGCGTGCGGGTACAAAAAGGCCCGCAGTTGGTCAGGGTGCGCACCGATGTGGGCATGGTGTTCCAGAGCTTCAATTTGTTTGCGCACCTGAGCGCCTTGGACAACGTGGCGCTGGGGCCTCTGCGCGTGCACGGGCTTGCCCGCAGCGTAGCCTTGGCGCGTGCTGCGGACGTGTTGGCCCAGGTCGGCATGGCGGCGCACAGCCACAAATACCCGGCGGAGTTGTCGGGCGGGCAGCAGCAGCGGGTGGCGATTGCACGGGCACTGGCTATGCAGCCCAAGGTGCTGTTATTTGATGAGCCGACGTCGGCGCTCGATCCGGAAATGGTGGGCGAGGTGCTGGATGTGATGCAGCAACTGGCCAAGACCGGCGTGACCATGGTGATCGTCACCCATGAAATGGGATTTGCCCGACGCGTCGCGCACCGCGTGGTTTTTATGGAGGCCGGGCGCATTGTCGAAACCGGTGCGCCCGAGGAATTTTTCGGCAGCCCGCGCGAGCCGCGTACCCAGGCTTTTCTCAAAGCCGTTTTGCAACACTGAGATTTTTCTATGTCTACCACCCCCCCGTCTTCCGCGCTTGACGTGTCTGCCATCCGAAGCGAATTTCCAGCGCTGGCGCAAGACTTTGTGTTTCTGGACAACGCCGGTGGCTCGCAGGTGCTGCGCCGGGTGGCGGACCGGGTGCGTGATTACCTGCTGAGCAGCAGCGTGCAGTTGGGCGCCAGTTATGTCCATTCGCAAGCGGCGGGTGCCAAGGTCTTGCAGGCACGCCAATCGGTGGCGCGCTTGATCAACGCCAGCCACGACGAGGAAGTGGTGATGGGCGGGGCCACCACGGCGCTGATGTTCCAGCTGATCCAGGCGATCTTGCCGCAGGTGCGTCCGGGCGATGAGGTCATCCTCACCAACACCGACCACGAAGCCAATATCGGCGCGTGGTTGCGTTTGCAAGCTGCGGGCGCCACGGTCCATTTTTGGAACGTCAATCCGCAGACCTTGGAGCTGGACCTGGCTGACTTGGATCGCCTGCTGTCACCGCGCACCATGTGGGTGGCGATGACGCATGCGTCCAATGTGTTGGGCACCGTCAACCCGGTGGCTGAAGTCGCCAAACGGGTGCATGCAGTTGGTGGGCGCTTGTGTGTGGACGCCGTGGCGTATGCGCCCCACCGCTTGGTAGACGTGCAGGCCAGCGGGGCTGATTTCTATGTCTTCAGTTTTTACAAAGTATTCGGTCCGCACTATGCGGTGTTGTGGGGGCGACGCGAGCTGCTGCTGCAGCTCGCAAGCCTCAACCACTATTTCATTACGCCGCAGACCATCCCCTACAAACTGCAGCCCGGTAATGTGAATTACGAGCTGTCGTATGGCTGCATCGGCATCAGCGATTACCTCGAGGCGGTGGGCAGCAGCCTGGGCGCGCAAGGCGATGCGCGCAGCCGTATGCAATATGCCTTTGATGCCTTCGAGCGCCACGAAGATGCGCTGGCCGAGCAGTTGCTTACCTTTTTGCGCGGCAAAGCCGGTGTGCGCATCATCGGCCACAGCCACGCCCGCGATGGCTTGCGTGTGCCCACGGTGAGTTTTGTGGTGCGCGGCGCTGCGAGTGAGTCCATTGTTTTGCACACCGACCGCTTTGGTATCGGCATCCGCTTTGGTGACTTTTATGCCAAGCGTTTGATCGAAGCAATAGGGCTGCAAGCGCAGGGCGGTGTAGTGCGCGTATCGATTGCGCACTACAACACCCACGATGAGATCGCCCGTCTGATCACCCAGCTCGATGCGGCCATTGATGCAGCTATCGACACCCTGCCGTCCCTTGCCTGAACGCCAGAGGCTGAACGTGAGCACTTCCACTGCAACCCTGATCCGCAACGGCCGCGTCATCACGGCCACCGACGACTATGTGGCCGATGTACTGCTGCAAGACGGCATCGTGCACACCATCAGCCAGGCCATCGAAGTCGGTCCTGATGTGCGGGTGGTGGATGCCACGGGCTTGTATGTGCTGCCCGGCGGCGTCGATACCCATGTGCACCTGGAGAACGTGATTGGCCCCACCATCACTGCCGATACCTTTGCCAGCGGCACCAAGGCCGCCGCGTTTGGCGGCACCACCACGGTGGTGGACTTCGCGCTGCAAACCGAGACCGATTCGCCCCTGGGCGCGATTGCCCGCGCGCAAGCGTCCGCGCAGTCGCAGGTGGCGGTGGACTACAGCTTGCACGTGATCGTCACGCGGGTCGATGACCAGGTGTTGAAAGATGTGCGCTACGCCATGCACCACGAGGGCGTGAGCAGCTTCAAGATGTTCATGGCCTATCCCGGCGTGATGATGGCTGACGACGCGTCCATTTTTCGCATGCTGCGCCAGGTCGGCGCAGACGGCGGCATGGTGGCGCTGCACGCCGAAAACGGCACGGTGATTGACCTGTTGATCAAGGAGGCCTTAGAGGCCGGCCACACGGCGCCGCGTTACCACGCGCTGACACGTCCCTCGCTGATGGAGGGCGAGGCTACGCACCGCGGCATCCGCTTAGCCGAGTTGGCCAACGCCCCGATTTATTTTGTGCATGTCTCCAGCAATGACGCGCTCAAGCACATCGTGACCGCGCGCGCGGAGGGTATTCCGGTGTTTGCCGAAACCTGCCCGCACTACCTGCTGTTTGATGATTCGGTCTACGACAACGATGATTTTGAGACCGCCAAGTACGTCATGACACCGCCCTTGCGTAAGCCCGAGGACCAGAAGCATTTGTGGCGTGCGCTGCGCTACGACGACCTGCAGGTGATTGCCACCGACCACTGCCCTTTTTGTATGAAGGCGGACCACTTCGGCATGCGCAGTTCCAAGCTGCGCGGTACCCAGGATTTCTCCAAAATTCCCAATGGCGCACCCGGCATTGAGACGCGCTTGGTGAGCTTGTTTGATATTGGGGTCATGCAAGGCAAGCTGTCTTTGAACCGTTTTGTCGAGCTCATCGCCACCACGCCGGCCAAGTTGTTCGGCCTGTTCCCGCAAAAGGGCACGATTGCGGTGGGCAGTGATGCGGATGTGGTGTTGTTCAACCCGGCGGTGACCCAGACGATTCACGCCAAACATCTGCACAGCCACTGCGACTACACGCTGCTCGAAGGCCGGCAGTTACAAGGCCGGGTCGAGAAAGTGTTTTTGCGCGGCCAGTTGATCGTCGATGGTGAACACTGGCACGGTCGCGCGGGCATGGGCCGTTTTGTGAAGCGCGGGCAGGTGCGCGCGTTCTGAGCCATGGCGTCCGACAAGCCCGGCACCCCGGAAGCCGTGCGCGCATGGGTCGCGCAGCGGGGCAGTGAACTCACCCCGCGTATGCGCGATGCAGCGCACTATGCACTGGAGCATCCGGGCGATGTGGCCCTGTGTTCGCTGGCCGAGCTGGGAGAGCGGGCCCAACTGGCACCCGCCGCCTTCATCCGGATGGCGAAGGCGCTGGGGTTTTCTGGATTTACGGATTTGCAGCGCCTGTTTCGCGCGCCACTGCAGAAGGCGGTGCAGCCCAGTTACCGCGAGCGGATACGCCACTATGGCGGTGAACTGACCCTGGAGCGACCGGAAGACCCGGCCGCCGTGTTGCGTGCCTTCAGCCAAGCCAACATCGTATCCTTGCAGCATTTGCAGGCCGATGCGGACACTCTGCCCTTGCGGGAGGCCATTGGCATGCTGCAGCGGGCCCGCCTGGTCCACGTCATCGGCCTGCGTCGCTCGTATGCTTTGGCGGCCTACCTGGCCTATGCGCTGAACCGTATCGGGCGCAGCGCCGTTCACATCACCGCACAAGGCGGGATGGTGGCGGAGCAGGCGCTGGCAGCGGGTCCGAAAGACTTGGTGGTGGCGATCAGCTTCCCACCGTATGCCGCGGATACCCTGCAGGTCTGTGACCAGATCAAAGCCCAGGGCGCAAGTTTGCTGGCCATCAGCAATGGCGTGCTCAGCCCCCTGGGGCGCGGTGCCGATCTGCTGCTGGACGTCAATGACGCCGAACTCAAGGGCTTTCGTTCGCTCACCTCGGCCTTGAGTTTGGTTCAGACCCTGGTGATGGGGATCGCTTTTAATCAGCGCCACCGGGCCCGAAAACGTTCACCTGGCGGGCCCGGCCCTGATTTGGTCGATATTGATTGTTGAAACGCCATGCCTGATTCCGCCCGCCGCCGCACCCTGTCCATAGAGCCGCTGACGCCGCAAGCTTTTGCGCCCTTTGGCGACCTGATCTCGGCCCGTCCTGACAGCCAGCAGTTTCATATCAACCAAGGCTTTGCCACCCGCTTCCACGATCTGGCCCGCATTGACGTGGGGCAGGGCGAGGGGGTGCGCGTGTTGGTCAATATTTTTCGCGCCGTGCCCCGCGCCTTGCCGATGCAGTTGCAGGTCATGGAGCGTCACCCGTTGGGAAGCCAGGCGTTTGTGGCTATGTCGGAACTTCCTTTTTTGGTGGTGGTGGCTGCACCTGCGGCGCAACTGCATCCAGGGCAGATTCGTTGTTTTTTGGCGCAGGCGGGACAGGGTGTGAACTACGCAACAGGTGTTTGGCACCATCCCCTGGTTGCGCTGGAGCGTGCCAGTGACTTTCTCGTCATAGACCGCGGTGGCCCGCCAGGGGAGAACAACCTGGACGAGGTCGACGTATCGGGCTGGGGGCTTTGGGTGGGGTAAAACAGCGGCAATATCCTGGCTGGCCTGCTTATTGCTAATTCGTAGGCATGCCCAATTTGCCCACTTTGGTTAGCACTGTCCCAGTGAACTGCTGGAAGTGCCGATTTTTCGCCACCAGCTGGGACCCCAAGCTCCCGTATAGCTGTCGATTGCTGGGTTTCAAGTCGCGCATGATGCCGTCCCAACAGGTATTGGCCTTGGACGGGCGACCCTGCCAGGGTTTTGACGCGAAGTCTGCGCTGCCCAAGCCGGTTCAGGCGAGACCTGCTTTGGCAATGCAGCGCTGAATCGCGGTCCGGACTGGGCCCTTCAGCGGTCCCTACAGGTTGTGAGCGGCAAGCACTTGCCGCCAGTCGGTAAGGCGTCGACAAACCGACGAAATTAGATGGCACGGCTCCTGCTTATCAGGGTTTCCGAACCCTATAAACACGTTCACCGATGTCCCACTCGACCCATCCCCTCCATGCCTTGTGGCTGGACCCCTTCCGGGCGCTGCGACCCCAGGATCAGTCTGCATTGACCGATCTGGGTATGGATGTACACGTTGTGCGCACCCTGGATGAATTGGGTGCCCCGATACGCGCTGGTGCGGTTGATCTGGTAGTGGTGGGTTTGGGTCAGGACTGCGAACTGTTGCATGCCGTTAAAGACCTGATCGACGCCTGTCCAAATGATTGCAAGCGCCCTTCCATCCTCTGCCGCGTGGAGCGTCGTAATCTGGAAGTCACCGTGGCGGCAATGCGCACGGGTGCTTTGCATGTGATCGCGACCGATGACTGGGCTGTTGCCACCTGGGAGGCTGCGCTGCAACCGGTGCAGCAACCCGAGCAGGATAAAAACGCTGAGCCCCCAGCCGCTAAGACTTCTGCCGCGCCTGCCGTGCGCGATGTGATTTACGTGGATCCGGTCAGCCGCAATTTACTGGCCCTGGCACAACGCGTGGCACTGGCCAATGTCAATGTGCTGATTGAAGGCCCGACCGGAGCCGGTAAAGAAGTGCTGGCGCGTGTGCTGCATGAATCGTCCGTCGTGGCGCGCGGTCCGTTTGTCGGCCTGAATTGCGCAGCGCTGCCCGAGCACATGATGGAAGACCTGCTCTTCGGCCATGAAAAGGGCGCTTTCACGGGCGCGGTCAAAGACCACCGCGGCTTGTTTGAACAGGCCCAGGGCGGCACCTTGTTCCTGGATGAAATCGGCGAATTGCCCATGCATTTGCAGTCCAAGTTGTTGCGCGTATTGCAGGAGCGCACATTGACCCGCTTGGGTTCTGAGCGCCCGGTGGCCCTGAACGTCAAAATCGTCGCCGCCACCAACAAAAATCTGCGCGAGGCGATTGTGCAGCGTGAATTCCGCGAAGACCTGTATTTCCGCCTGAGCACCTTCAAGCTGCGCATTCCACCCTTGCGCGAGCGCAAGGGGGACATTCTTCCCATGGTGGTGCGCATGCTGGCGCGCAACTGCGCGCACACCCAAACCCAGCCCTGGGAGCTCACACCCGAGGCGCAGCATGCGCTCTTGGATTACAGCTGGCCAGGCAATGTGCGTGAGCTCGAAAATGTGGTGCAGCGGGCCATGGTGATCTCTGGTGACCATGTGATCGACTTGCCACACCTGATGTTCGATGACTCGATCAACCCCTTGGATTTCATGGACGGCGTCGAACAGGCCCCGCCACGCGCAGCTTACAGCCCACCGTACTTCGATAAGCCTGCGGTGCAACCCCCTTCGGCCATGCCCCAGGGTTTGCATGCCACTGTCAAAAGCAGCGAATTTTCAGTGATCCAGGCGGCGCTCATGGAGAGCAAGAGCCGTGAAGAAGCCGCCCAGAAGCTGGGCATAAGCCCACGCACGCTGCGCTACAAGCTTGCGCGGCTGCGTGAAACGCCCGACGCCATGGGCTCTGCCGCCTGACCGGTGCCGCATCGATAAGGAAACACGCCATGATTGAAAAAGCCACCTCCGCATCCAGCATTGCCTCGATGCTGCAGACCTTGAAGAGCCACGCCGCGCAAGCCGGCGGCGAGGGCATTGAAGGTCTGGGTGGCCAGACGGCTCCGAAAACCGATTTTGCGGACATGGTTCGCCAGGCGGTAAAGGAAACCAATAGCCTGCAGATGGATTCGCAGGCCACCAACAACGCTTTCGAGCGCGGTGAGCAAGTGCCCTTGACCGACGTGGTGTTGAAGATGCAGAAAGCGTCGCTGTCGTTTGAGGCCACATTGCAAGTGCGCAACAAGGTGCTCAAGGCCTACGAAGACATCATGAACATGCCGGTGTAAGCCAGCACCCTGTACGACATATTCCGCGCTGAAAGACTTGTTATATGGCCACCGCACTCGCAAATACCGGCACTTTTGTACCCGCTTCGGTCGACGAGCAGCCGCTGGCAACCCGCAGCGGCAATGACCGTCGCGCCGGCGGTCAAGGCGGTAGCTTGGCGACCAATAATGCCGGTAATGGTGGCGCCATGGCAAACGCCAACGGCATGAATAACGGCGGCATGGGTGCCAATGGCTACAACAACGGCGCCATGGTGATGCCTGAAGACTACAGCGGCCTGTTCGGCCCCATTCAGCGCACGCTGGCCCAACCTGCCGTCAAGCGGGCTTTGCCGGTTCTGGTGATCGCGTTGGTGTGTCTGTTGTTTGCGATCATTTTTGTCGCGATGAACCAGCCCGCCTACCGCCCGGTGATGACCGGTGTGACCGAAGGGGATCAGCAGGCCGTGTTTGAGGCCTTGAAAGCCGCCGACTACAAACCCATCATTGACAGCTCCAACGGCCAGGTCACCGTGCCCACCGATCGCTACCACGCGGCCCGCATATTTTTGGCGTCCAAAGGGCTTCCTAAAACCATGCCAACTGGCTTGGATGCGCTCAAGGAGCAGTCGGCCTTGACCACCAGCCAATTCATGGAACAAGCCCGTTACAACGCGGCCATGGAGCAGGAGCTGGCGCGCACGATTTTGCAAATTGAGACCATCCAGACCGCCCGCGTGCATTTGGCCATCACCAAGCCCTCGGTGTTTGTGCGTGACCGCACGCCGCCCAAAGCGTCGGTGGTGGTGACGCCGCAGTCCGGGCGGACTGTCAGCCCATTGCAAGTGCAGGCCATGGTGCATTTGATTGCTTCCAGCGTTCCGCTGCTCACGCCCGACAACGTGGTGATCGTTGATAACTTCGGCAAACTGATGACCGAGAGCGCGAGCGAGCAAGCGATGGGCTTGAGTGCTGGTCAGACCAAACATAAACAGAACCAGGAAGACCTTTACCGCCAGCGCGTCTTGCAAATTCTCTCGCCCATCGTGGGTGATGCCAATGTGCGGTCCCAGGTCAACCTCGCTTTGGATTTCAGCCAGACCGAAACCACGGTGGAAGACTACGACACCGGTGGTAAAGGACCTAAAACCCGCTCTGAGATTCTGAGTGAGGACCGCAACAGTGTCAAAGATGCGGGTGGTGTACCGGGTACTTTGTCCAACACCGCGCCGCCTACGCCTACCACCAGCGCCAACACGCAGTCGACAACGCCGAGCGCAACGGACGAGCGCAATACGATCGCCTCGCGCAGCACCCGCAACTACGAAATTGACCGCTCGGTGCGCCACACCAAGAGTGCCACCGGTGATATCCAGCGTTTGAGTGTGGCGGTGGTCATCAACGAACGGGCTCCGACCCCACAACCCAAGAACGATAAGGGTGAGGATGTGCCGCCCGTACCAAATCCTTATACGCCTGAGGAAATTGAGCGTATGACACAGTTGGTGCGCGGTGTGGTGGGTTTTGATGAAGCGCGCAAAGACGTGGTCAGCGTGGTCCAAGCGAAGTTTGAACCGGAAGCACCCGTGGATCTCAGCGTTCCCTGGTACAAGGATGAATCGATCATGAACAGCATCAAAGTTGCAACCCTGGGGGTGGCGTTCATCGGATTTTTGTTGATCATCGTGCGCCCGTATGTGATGCACACGCTGAACAAGGAAAAAGAGGCCGCCGCCGCCGCCGCCAAAGCCATTCAAGTGGAGCAAGAAGCTATCGCCGCTTCTGCCCAGGCTGCGATTGCAGCCGAAGAGTCGGCCAAACGCGAGGCCCTGGCCCTGGAAAATCCGGCTGCTGCGCTGGATGAGGAGGGTGGTGCCGCCGAGACTCTGGAAGAAATGAAAGCGAAGATGAAGCCGAAGAAATCCAATATTTCCGCTGAGATGCTTGATACCGCCAACACCTATGATGACAAAGTGGCGCTGATCCGGATGGTGGTGGCTGAGGATCAGGGCCGCGTGGCCAGCGTCCTGAAGAACATGATCAAGATTGGTTAAGCGCTAGCGCTTCCCATTCACTTAGCGAACCACTCTCACCATGGCAGATCCAGACAACAGCGCCGACGGCTACGCTTCAGAGGCATTGCGCCAGGAAATGGCGGCGATGACCAGCACGCAGCGGGCGGCGGTCCTCATGCTCTTGCTGGGCGAAGAGCAGGCCTCCGACATCATCCGCTTCCTCAACCCCAAAGAAGTGCAGGCGCTGGGCGCCGCGATGGTGCAGGTGCAAGATTTATCGCAAGAGGCGATTAACGTCGTACTCGACGAATTTGTCGCGACCATCAAGAAGCAGACTAGTCTGGCTTTGGGTACGGCTGACTACGTCGAAAAAGTTTTCAAACGCGCCCTCGGTGACGACAAGGCCGCCTCGGTTCTGGGGCGTATTTCCCCAGGAGCCGGCAGCAAAGGATTGGAAATTTTGTCCTGGATGGACGCGCGCTCGATTGCCGACATGATCCAGGCTGAGCATCCCCAGGTGGTCGCCATTATTTTGTCGGTTCTTGAGCCGGTGGTGGCTGCTGACGTGCTGGCATTTCTGCCCGTCGATAGCCGCGCCGAAGTGATACAGCGTGTTGCCAGCCTGGAGACGGTGCAACCGTCAGCCATGGTGGAGCTCGAGGCGATCATGAAAAAGCAGTTCTCGTCCAACAGCTCGGCTAAGTCGTCGAGTTTTGGTGGCGTGAAAGCAGCTGCGAGCATTATGAATTTAACGAAGACTGCGTTGGAAGCAGCTGTGATGGGGGGACTCAAGGACTTAGATCCGGACATGATGCAAAAGATCCAGGACAACATGTTCACCTTTGAGAACCTCACGGGCGTGGATAACAAGGGTATCCAGACCATCATGCGCAATGTCGAGCCAGACCTCATGATGAAGGCACTCAAAGGTGCCAGCGATGCGGTGAAGGACAAGTTCCTTGGCAATATGTCAGAGCGTGCCCGCGGAATGTTCAAAGACGATATGGAGGCCCTGGGTCCCATGCGTCTGGCCGATGTGGAAGAAGCCCAGAAGATGATCATGCGTGCCGCACGAAAATTGGCAGATGCCGGTGATCTGGTGCTGGGCGGAGGAGCCGATTATGTGTAAGCAGCCCCGGGCCTGTCTGGCCCCTTATTGAGCCTTCGCTTCCACCATGTTCAAGCCGCACGAATTGATTCAAGCGGGTTCCGCCGACGTGCCGCTGCTATCCGATGCGCCTCCGGGGCATGCATCGGCAACGGACGATGTACGCCGCAACGAGGTGAAATTCGCGCGGGTGTGGCAGCCGACCGATTTATTCGGCAGCAAAGCGCCTCTCGGTGGTTTCGTCTCACAGTCCGGGTCTGCCACTTCTGTCAAAAGCTTTGCCATACAGGACTTGGATTCGTTGTTTTTGATTGGGCCGCGTAACACTGTGCCCGTGGCGACAGATCGTCCGCCGGACGCGGCGCAAACCGGGGCTTCCGATGGGCAGGGCGGTGAGCCCCTTGGCGGCGGTGATGCGCAGGAAAACTTTGTGGCTGATCAGGATGCAAGCCATTCGCAGCAAGCACTCGATGAAGCCCTTTCACAAGGCTACGCCAACGGCATGGAAGATGCTCGCGCACAACTGTATGAGCAGATACGCGGAGAACTTCAATCGGAGATGCAGGCCAGCACCCAAGACCAAGTGCTGCTTGACCAGGCATTGGTCGACGCATTGGAGGCCGCTGCACAGAGCATGCGCCTAGATCCCCAGCAGTTTTTGGAACCTGTGAAGCGTCTGGCCCTGCACATCGCAGAACAACTGGTGCTGGGCGAATTGCGCCTGGACGGCGCGGTCATTGACCGTTTGGCACAACGCTGCGTGGATGATCTGGCGGCCAACGAGATGTCGGCGGTGGTGCTGGAGTTGCACCCCGATGACCTGCACGCGCTGCACGATTTACGCAAACGCGCCGGACTAGCCGAGAAAAATCTCCCGCAATTGATGGCCAACGATGCATTACCGCCTGGTAGCGTGCGCGCCAGTGCCAATGATGCGGTCGTAGAGGATTTGATCACCCACCGCTTGGCGACGATCGCCCGGACATTGCTCATGGACGAAGACCGTCTGCGCACGCAATCGGCCTTCAACCCCGAGCGCTTGGCGGCTGAGCGCCTGGGCAGCACGGCGGTGCAGGATGTCCCCGCACGCATGCGCACCAGCGCTGCGCAAGTCCATGCCGACGAGCTGGACCTGGAGGACAGCGATGTTTGACTTCGACGCGGAGGTAGATCGGAGCATTTCGCTTCTGCAGAAAAAAGCCCAGAGCGTGCCGGTGCGCAGCGGAACCGTGGTGCGCTTGGTTGGGTTGCGCATGGAAGCGCGCGGTTTGATGGCACCCATTGGCGCGTGCTGTGCCGTGGAGGGGACCGGCGGCCATCGGATTGAAGCCGAGGTCGTGGGATTTTCGGACAAGACCTTGTATCTCATGCCCTTTTCTGAGCCGGTCGGCATCGGTCCGGGTGCCTCGGTCCGTGTGCTCAGCGAAAGCGGGCATGCCGACTTGGGCGAGGCTTTACTGGGTCGGGTGATCGATGCGCAAGGTGCGCCGCTGGATGGCATGCCAAGACCTGTCTGCGAAGACCAACTCAGCCTCTTCGGCTTGCCGCTCAACCCCATGGAACGCGGCACGATTGACCGGGTGCTCGACGTGGGCGTCAAAGCGATCAACGGCTTGCTTACCCTTGGACGCGGTCAAAGGCTGGGTTTAGTGGCCGGATCCGGCGTCGGCAAAAGTGTGCTCTTGGGCATGATGACCCGCTTCACCAAGGCCGACGTGGTGGTGATCGGATTGATTGGTGAGCGCGGGCGTGAGGTCCAGGCTTTTATCCACGAATCCCTGGGCCCCGAAGGCTTGGCCAAGTCGGTGGTCATCGCCGCACCGGCCAATATTTCCCCGGTGCTGCGCCTCAAAGCTGCGCACCTGACCCATGTGATTGCCGAATATTTCCGGGATCAGGGTAAGGACGTTCTGATGCTGGTTGACAGCCTGACCCGCGTCGCCCATGCCCAGCGCGAGATCGGCCTGGCGATTGGCGAGCCGCCTACCAGCAAAGGCTATCCGCCGTCCGTATTTGCCTTGCTGCCCAATTTGATTGAGCGCGCCGGTGTAGGGCGCAATGGGCATGGATCGATTACCGCGATTTACACCGTGCTGGCTGAGGGCGATGATGGCAATGATCCGATCGTGGACATTGCCCGTGCATCATTGGACGGACAGGTGATGCTGTCGCGCAAGCTGGCCGATGCCGCTCACTATCCCGCGATCGACTTGAATGGATCGATCTCGCGTGTGATGCAGGTTCTGCTCACACCTGCGGATCTCAAAATGGCGAATCGCTTCCGGCGCTTGTGGTCGCTGTACCAGCAAAACGTGGATCTGATCCAGGTTGGCGCCTACCAGAGCGGCTCCAACGCGGAGATTGACCAGGCCATCGCCCTGCGCCCGCAGATGGAAGCATTCCTGCAGCAGGAAATGAATACCGGTTTCGATGAGCAGCCCACGCGCCAAAGCTTGCGCGCGCTGATGGAGGGCTGACCATGGAAGGCCCCCGTTCCTGCTGGGCAGCGCTGGAAGACAAGGCGCAGCGCCGTATCAACGAATTACAGACTGCGATTGCGCAGGCAGGCCAGTTGCTCGAGACGCTTTATGCCAGCCGTACCCGCTTGTTGACCCTGTACCAGGAATACCGCGACCAATTACAAAACCGCACCGAACAGCTGGGCATGCAGGAAGATATGAACCAGCGACAGTTCATGTCCCAGCTACAGACTTTGCATAACCGTGTGGAGGCCGATATTGAGCGCACGCTGGCACACCAGACAGCACTGCAAGCTTCGATTCGCGAAGCCGACACCGAACGCTTGAAGATGAAGACCTTGCGCGAGAACGCCCAGGCTTTGCACAACAAAGAAGTGGCGCGGCAGGAGCAGCATGCGATGGACGCGCTGGGCGTGCAGCAGTACAACCGCAAGGCCGCGTGATGGCGCAAACCGCACAACCCGCCGATCTGGCGATGCCGTCAGCACCCGGTGCCGGCGCGCCCGGTGCCTCGGGCGGTTGGCTGTGGCATTGGCGGGCCTGGCAGGCACAAGTCCGCTGGACTGCTACCACCCAGCAGATCGCCCGTTGGTTGGGCGGCGTTTCCCCGGGGAGCACCGAGCTCTTGCTGATCGGCGCCAGCGGCGGCTGGATGATGAGCAGCGCCTGGCTGCAGCGTTTCCGTTCTGTCCGCGCTTTTGACCTGGACCGTTGGAGTGCCCCTGTATTCCGGTACCGCCATGGCGCGGCCTTGCAGCAATCCCGTACCACGCTGGTGTACCAGCAGCTCGATGCCTTGCGCTACTTGCCCCAGTTGTTGCGCACCTACCCGGACGCCTTTGTGCTCTTTGACAATGTGCTGGGGCAACTGCGGTTTGTCCACAAGCGCATCGATGCCGCTGAGGCACAGTTGCACGCCATCACCCGGATGTTGCGTGGCCGTGAGTGGGCCAGCGTGCACGACGCCTATTCCGGCCGGGTTGGTGCATCAGTGTCACAGGCCACGCCAACCTTGGGGCCCTTGCAGACTGTACGGCCGCGCTCGGTTGCCGGCGCATTGCCGCAGTTTTCGATCGCAGAACGGCAGTGGTGCGCCCAAATGGGAGTCCAAGGCGCGTGGCTGGACCATCTGACGGCCGGTGTTTTTCCAGCTGGTACTCCGATTCAGCACATGGCTTGGTCCTTCAGCCGGGAGCACCGGCATTGGCTGCAAGCTGCCTGGGTGCGGGCATAAGCGGTTGGCAACCAAGTTACGTGGTCGCCGTCAAGTTAGCGCCAAAGGTGCCGATGTGCTCGATATGGTTTAAATTAGCGGAATAAGCGCAGCGGTCCCCTGCTCCCGAAGTGAAAGAGATCCTATGAAACGCACCGTGTTGGAAATCGTCTTGGCGTTGGCAATGGCCGGCGCCGCTGCGTTTGGATATATGTCTTGGAAACAGGCTGAGGTCAGCAAGGCGGCTATTGAAGAGCTGACTAAGGCATCCGAAGAGGCCACAGCCAAGATTGAAGAGGCCGAAAAATCGGCGAAGGCGGCTTCCGAAGAGATGGAAGCCATGGGCAAAGAGACGCAAGAAGCAGCGGCCAAAGCGGGTCAACTCGATGCTGTCAAAGCCGGGCTATCCAGCGGCGCCACGCTGGCCGATCTGGAGACTGCCTATAAAAAAGAAAAGAACCTGAGCCCTGAGCGCTTGATTGGCTTGGCCACTTTGCGCATGCTAACCAAGGGAGCGGAAGACCCCGGAACGATTGAGGCCTACAAAAAAGCGCTGGCATTGTCCGACTGGAGTAACCGCAAAAACACCATTTGCGCGGCCCAGATCGGTCTGGCCGCCACTGGTGAAAAAATCGAGGTGATGGCGGACTGCCTGCCCAAAGGCAGTCCCAAGGCGGCAGAGGGTCATAGCAAGGACGATGGCCACGCCGATCATGGCAAAGACGCGGTGCACGGCAAGGCTGACCCTGCAGCCAAAGACGACGGCCACGGTAAGAAAGAAGACGGCCATGCGAAAAAGGACGAACATGCTGCGGCCGAACCTGCCAAAAACGGCGAAAAGACCGCTGAGAAACCCGCCGAAAAGCATGCCACCCCACACTGGGATTACGAGGGGGATATGGGTCCGGCGCGCTGGGTCAAGGAATTTCCCACTTGCGGCAAAGGCAAGAAGCAGTCGCCGCTGAACATCAAAGGACCGTTTGTCAAGCAGCGCGTGGATTTGGCACCGGCTTACAAGTCCGCGCCCTTGACCATGCTGAACAACGGGCACACCATACAAGTGAATATCCCGGAGGGCAGCAAGCTGCGCATTGACGGCATTGCATATGACTTGCTGCAATTCCATTTTCACCGGCCCAGCGAAGAGCAAATTGACGGAAAGCCTATGGCCATGGTGGCGCATTTTGTCCACAAAAGTGCCGATGGCAAGCTCGCCGTCATCGGCGTGCTGTTGAAGGAAGGCAATGAAAATCCCAACATCAAAACCCTTTGGTCTAACTTGCCTAAAGAAGAGGGTCCGCCGGTGGATGTTGCCAGCGTGACATTCAACCCCGCAAGTTTGTTGCCTAAAGAGTTGGACTTCTGGAGCTACGAGGGTTCCTTGACTACACCGCCATGCACGGAAGGCGTGCGCTTTTTCATTCTGCGTACGCCCGTCAATATCTCCAAGGAGCAGGTGGATGCCTTCCCCTTTAAGCTCAATGCCCGTCCGGTGCAGCCGCAAAACAACCGTGAAATAACCATAAGCCAAGCGCCCGTTGATGCCGGCTGGTTGCTGGATGCTATGGCCCAGACAGCGCAAGAAAGTGCGTTCATGGCCGTTGATGGTGTTGCCAAGCTATGAAATCCCCGCGTACTGTCAGCGGCCAAACGATGCTGCCTGTGCTGATTGCCGCCACTGTGGTGTTGTTGCTCGTATTGGGCTTGGGTGCTTTCGGGGTGTACGCCGGTTGGATACATCTGGGAACGTCGGCCAGCCAAGCGGTGGGCGCTAAGCAAGGGGACGCCATGAACAAAACTACCGGAGAAGCCAAGTTCATTTGCGAAGTCACGATTTCCATGCCACAGCGCACCCTGGAGGCCGAACCCAAGGTTTACAACGACATGTTGGTGGCCGGTGTGGATTACGACCAGAAGACCGGCTGGTACCAGGGCGACTTTGCGATCTCGGAAGGTCACAAGGGCTCGCTCAAAGTCAATGGCAGCAAAATCCTGGTCAGCCGCCCGGCGATGTTCGAGCGCTTCGGCGTCATGATCATCCAGGAAGACTTCACCATTGACCGTGCAGACGGCAGCTTCGTCCAGACCCTCACCTTTAAAGGTGACAAAACGCGGCATATTCTCAAAGGCTTTTGCGGCGGTTTGACTACCGCACCCTTCTAAGTCCCTGACCGGCGCGCCAACTGCGCGCCCTACCATTGCAGGGTATGTTTCTCCTATCCAAGTTGGTCGGTTTGGCAACGGAACCCATGTTCTGGGTTGTACTGGTGCTGCTGATCGCGGTGGTACAGATGCCACTCCGACCGCAGGCTGCGCGCGGCTGGGTCCTCATGGCCTTAGCCATCTTGCTGCTGGGCGGCTGGGCGCCGCTGCCCGACGCCTTGCTGCGCCACCTCGAGCGTCAGTACCCTGAACCCCCTGCGCTTCCTGCGCAACAGTACGCTGGGGTGATGGTTCTCGGAGGGGCCCTGGAAAGCGGATATGTCGGTGCAGGAACCGATGAGCCACAGGTCAATGGCGCGGCCGAGCGCATGACAACCGTGCTGCCCCTGTTGCGCCAGGCCCCTGATCTGGCGGTGGTGTTCACGGGCGGCGAGGGTGAATATTTCGGCAGTGGCCCCAGCGAAGCCGAGCGTGCGCGCCGCTTTTTCGTTCAATTGGGCTTGGATCCGCAGCGCATCCGCCTCGAAAATCAATCGCGCAACACCTATGAAAACGCCGTGTTCACAGCCCGCTTGAGCGGTATTGATCCGCACAAGCCCTGGATATTGGTGACGTCGGCAAGCCATATGCCCAGGGCCCTGGCAGTCTTTCGCAAGCAGGGCTGGAACGTCACGCCTTACAGCGTGGATTTCCGTGCCGGATTGGCAACCCCTTGGACTACTTACTCTCTGGGCGATTTTGAGAAATGGCGTGTGGCCCTGCACGAATACCTGGGCCTCTTGGCCTATCGGCTCACCGATCGCATGTAAGTGGCCCGCGCTCTCTAGAATCGTCTCTTTTCGCCCCACTCCCCCCACCCATGACTTTTCTTGCCGAGACGCGGCGGCGCCGTACGTTCGCCATCATTTCCCACCCCGATGCCGGCAAGACAACGCTGACCGAGAAGTTGCTCTTGTTTTCCGGTGCGATCCAGATTGCGGGATCGGTGAAGGCGCGCAAGGCCAGTCGCCACGCAACCAGCGACTGGATGGAGATTGAAAAACAGCGCGGTATTTCAGTGGCCAGCTCGGTGATGCAAATGGTTTACCGCGACCATGTGATCAATCTGTTGGACACGCCGGGTCACAAAGACTTTTCGGAAGACACCTACCGCGTGCTCACCGCCGTCGATTCGGCGCTGATGGTGATTGACGCGGCCAATGGTGTGGAGGCGCAGACGCGCCGCCTGATCGAAGTCTGCCGCCAGCGCGATACGCCCATCATCACCTTCGTCAACAAAATGGACCGCGAGGTGCGCGAGCCGCTCGACATCTTGGACGAAATCGAGCGCGAATTGGGCATGCCCTGCGTACCCATGACCTGGCCGGTCGGGCAGGGTAAGCAGTTTGGCGGTATCGTCAATTTGCGCACCCAGACCATGACGGTGTTCGAATCGGGTAGCGAGCGCCTGCCCCAGGACTTTGATGCCATCTCCTTGGTCCATCCCGACGCCTTGCAACAGCGTTTCGGCCATGAATGGACCACCGCCGTGGAGAGCATGGAATTGGCCACCGGTGCCTCGCCCGCTTGGGACCATGCGGCCTTTCTGGCGGGCAAGCAAACCCCGGTTTTCTTCGGCTCTGGCGTGAATAACTTCGGCGTGATGGAGGTGCTGGACGCGCTGGTTGACCTGGCCCCCGCGCCGCAAAGC
>Ga0214921_10004384_pt1 | contig 20822 bp, 20 predicted proteins | sample LL1505_MetaG_FD_177992 | JGI IMG/M metagenome (GOLD analysis project Ga0214921, IMG submission 177992) | Freshwater microbial communities from Lake Lanier, Atlanta, Georgia, United States - LL-1505 | ecosystem: Environmental > Aquatic > Freshwater > Lake | place: USA: Georgia | collected...
CAGAGGCCTTAGCCCTGGGGTTGGCACATTAAGATGTTGCGGGAACGGCGGACCCATCCAATGGAGCAGGTCAGCCATAAGGGCCAAGGCCCCGAAGGTCTGCATGTCCTCAGGCGCACGCAGATTAACAATGACGATACAGACCACGCCCCAACAAAAGACGAGGAACCCATATCGCTTGGCCTCTTGGCCCGCCATGACCATGGCATGGCCAAGAACCTGCCCACCGCGCACGAAGGAGCTGAACGCATCCGATGATGATTTTACCATTTTGTGATCCGAAAAAAGGACACGAAATGGCGAGGAGATCCCCTAGTGGTAGGGTTTTATAGGCCTAAGACAGGGCCTCGAAAAGGGCCAAAAGGCGCTCGTCTGTCGGGGGGCTCACATCGACATCGAAGGGGCGTTTGCCCAAGGGGCCGAACAGAAGCACGGCGGCCTGCTCAGCGGTCTTACGCGCGTCTCTGAGTTCTTCCGTGGTCAATGACTTGCGCGCCAAGGCTAGCATCACTGCTGTGCCCAAGAGGGTCTGATAGCCAGCCTGGTGGGCAACCCAGGACTTACGGTCAATGGCGTGCTGGGCGATCGCCTCATCGATAATCTGGCCATAGGTCATGCCTTTATCGACCGACATCTGGTGAAGCCGCGCCTTTGTGGCAGGCATGACATGGCACTGGATACGCGGCATTGCGGATGGCATTAAAAATCTCCAGTTCACTTGGTGGAGGTAGAAATACCTCTCCATAAACGCATGATTTATAACAAGTAATTGGGAAAATCAACAGGTGGAGGTGAAGGCACCTCTCCCCCTCCGCACTTTTATTATTGTTAAATAACAATAACTTACACTGGCCGCAGGCGTGCGTATGGTGTGCACGATCTCTCGATCGTTTCTACGATAGCCCCCTTGGGGTCATCGCGCCTCATCCTCAGGCCTCAAAAATCTAGATTGTTCAATCCAATCAGACCGCTCGAAGCCCAGACGGCGAATGAGGCAAATCCCACCTACTTTGGAATATCGGGAGCCAAAGGCCCAATGTTCTACCCATGTTCCGCCCTGGGTACAAAATAGCCATCAGGACAGGCCTCAAAGCCTTACGATATATGGCGTTGCGAATTATGTAGTGATCGATCCGGCTCTATGGAGCCCTTCCATGATCTCGTGGAAGACGACAATCGGCTCGCTCTTATCGGTCTTAGGGATCGTCACTTACCTCGACCAATCTTCCTTCGCCCAACTCGATATCGACCTGCGCCTGTGTCAGCGCGAGTACGATCTTGGAAGCTATTTGAGTGCCCCCCTTCCCCTAACGGCGATCACACAAATGACGTCGCCACATCGCCAAGACCCTGATCGAAGCGGCAGAGGATCTCGTCACCGGACTTAACGGGGATAGCCCGAACGAATGAGCCAGTGAGGATCACGTCGCCGGGCTGGAAGCTCACACCAAACTCACCGAGCTTATTGGCGAGCCATGCCACAGCGGTAACCGGATTGCCGAGAACAGCCGACGCTTCCCCAGACTGCTCGACTACACCATTACGCAGGATCTCGCCCTTGACGCGGCGGATATCAATGGCGTCCAGACGGCGCGGGTTCGCTCCCAAAACGGCAGCTCCGCAGGCGGCAAGGTCTGCGACCGTATCGATAATGTTCATGCCCGTCGCGCGCGAGACGCGGAAATCGACAATCTCTATGGCGGGCACGACGAAGTCGGTCGCACGAACAACATCCATCGGCAGAATGCCGGGGCCGGACAGGGCCTCCTTCATGACGAAGGCAATCTCGATCTCGATCATGGGATCGAAGAAGCGGGTCATGGGAATGGGTGTGCCCTCAGGAATAAAGAGGTCATCGGTCATGGCACTGAAGTCTGGTTCGGTCGCGCCGGACATCTCCTGCATGGCCTTAGAGGTCAGTCCAACCTTATAGCCCTTGATCCGCGCGCCCTTTGCAACCCGCTGGGCGACAAAGGCCTCTTGAACACGATAGGCATCCTCCACCTCGATGCCGGGATAGGCTTTGGACAGGAGCGGCAGGCCCTTGCGGGTCTGGTAGGTCTCGAACAGGTCCGAGACGATCTTGGCGCGGGTGGCTTGATCTAGCATGGGTTCAGACCTCAGGGTCGACGCTGCGGACCGTTTCGAGGTCGGCGCGGGCGGTTGTGGTTAGGGCATTAATGTCGGTGACGACGGAGACCATCTGAAAGCCCTGCTTTAGCCTCAGGGGGGCAACCTTGACGTTGGACAGGACCGCCGTTGCAATCCCAGCCCGCTTGGCTGCGGCAGCAATCTTGCTGATCGCTTCGTCAAAAGCCGACTTGCCATCATTGTCGCCCGGCGGAAGGCCAAGGGCAATGGATAGGTCAAAGGGGCCGACAAAGATCGCATCAACGCCGGGCGTCGAGGCGATGGCATCGACCTCGTCCAAAGCCTGCGCCGTCTCAATCATCGGAATGACAGCAATGCGGGAATTGGCGGTGGCGAAATAACCGGGGCCGTCGCGCAGGCCAACCCGGATGGGACCAAAGCTGCGGCTACCGGCGGGAGGATAGAGGCAGGCATCGACCGCGCGGCGGGCCTCTTCGGCCGACTGGATCATGGGAATGACCACGCCCAGAGCCCCCGCATCGAGGACCCTGCCAATAATGCCCGGATCATTCCACGGCACGCGAACGATGGGGGCAGCACCGCTAAGGTCGATCGCGCGGATCATGGACAGGGCCGTCTCATAGTCCATACAGCCGTGCTGCATGTCGATGAGCACCCAATCAAAGCCTGCCCGACCAAGGGCCTCAGCCGTAAGGGCGCTGGGGATCATGCACCATGCGCCAAGGGTCGCTTCGCCAGCAGCCCATCGAGCCTTGAGGGTCAAGACGGTTCCTCTCTCATATTTACTGTGCCACGGTTCACCAGCACTTATGAAATGAGTGTCATCATAAATGACCGCAGTCAATATATGTCGACGCTAGGCCACTTCGCCGATGGTGATGGCCAGATGCTGGCGCAGCCGGTGCGCGGTCTGCTCGCGCGTGACCCGTCCACCGAGCCAAGTCAGAAGCGAGAAATAATAGTTCGCAAACAGGTTTTCAGCGACGTGCACCGGGTTCGCCCCTTGGGCATAACGGCCGTCCTTGCGTGCCTTTGCGATCAGGTCGGCCAAGCCGCCAAAGATGATATCCAGCAATTCGGAAATATCCGCCTGCCGTCCAATAGCGTTAGGAAACATGATCTCTTTGAGCAGGATGCGGGCCAAATCGGTGTCACGCTGATGATAGTCCATCATGGACGTGAAGACCTGCATCAGTTGGTCGAGCAAAGGCTCGTTCCCCTGAAGGGAGGCGAAGGCCGTGCGAGCCGTCTCGACCATTTCGTCGCGAAACACCAGGACCAGTAGGTCCTCTTTGGAGCGGGCATAGAGGAACAGCGTGCCCGTTCCAATATCGGCCGCCTCTGCAATCTGTTGGGTCGTGGTCTCGGCAAAGCCTCGGTCACGAAAGAGCTCACGCGCTGCACTGACGATCCGCGCGAGCTTTTCTTGCTTGTTGCGTTCGCGCCGCCCGACAGCCGATGCGTTCTGGTCCGCGACCGATCTTGTCGCCTCCATTGCGCCCTGAGCCTCTTGTCGATTTGCCACGTCTGAACCCACGAAAATGATGACTTTCAGAGCAACCCTTTCGGGTTTGGCGGACCAAAGTCAATGGACAGCACCGACTATTTCCCGCTGAGCACCAGTGTGCCCTTGACGCCGTAAAACGTCCATATAAACTGACTACAGTCAGAAATGAAGGGCGTCAGTGTTCTTCTTCGCCTGACAGTCTGTCGTGACCACAGAGCCACGCGCCTAGGGAAGGTCTAAATATGGCGAACACAACAGCCACCGTCGCCGGTGTCGAGATTTCCACCGATCATTGGATTGATGGTCGCCGCGTTTCCTCTTCCGAGCGGTTCGAGAACCGCTCCCCCGTCGATGGCTCCCATCTGGCCAATGTCGCTTCGGGCGGCAAGCCAGAGGTGGATCAGGCCATTGATGCAGCCCGCCGTGCCTTTCCGGCTTGGGCCGCGCTGGGTCCAGAGGGCAGACTTCCCTATCTCAAGCGTTTTGCCGATGGCATCCGCGCAAGGGCCAAAGACTTGGCGGCTGTGGAGACCATGGATAATGGATCGCTGCTGGCCGGAAACCTCCACCGGGTGGTGCCCCGTGCGGCGCAAAATATCGAGTTCTTCGCAGATTGGGCTCTGACGCTGCAAGGTCACGTCATCGACTCGCCCGAGGTCACCAACCACATTCGTTACGACCCGTCGGGTGTTGCCGCCCTGATCACCCCATGGAACGCACCGCTCATGCTGACCACGTGGAAGGTGGGTCCGGCGCTGGCGGCGGGCAATACGCTAGTCGTCAAGCCGCCCGAATGGGCCCCGATGACCTGCTCACTCATGGCCGACATTGCTCATGAGGCGGGGATCCCCGCAGGCGTGCTCAATGTCGTTCAGGGAATTGGCGAGTTGGCCGGTGACGCGCTGGTCAATCATGGCGATCTCAATCGTATCAGCTTTACAGGCTCGACGGGCACGGCCCAGTTGATTGGTCAGGCGGCGGCCCGCTCGATCACCCCGATGAGCTCGGAACTGGGCGGTAAGTCACCGTTCATTGTCTGCGCCGATGCCGATCTGGACGCCGCCGCCCAAACCGTAGCAGGCCAATATATGAACGCAGGTCAGGTCTGCTTGGCGGGCACCCGTGTGCTTGTTGAAAAGTCCATCGAAGCGGTGTTCTTGGCTAAGGTCCGCGATGCGGCGAGCCATATGGTTGTCGGCGATCCGCGTGATGCCAGCACCCGCGTCGGCCCCTTGATAACCAAAGAGCACTTTGATCGGGTGGCTGGATTTGTCGCCCGGGCCAAGGCCGATGGTGCTGAAGCGTTGTGGGGCGGCTCACCGGCCAATTTCGGCGACCTCTACTTCCAGCCCACCCTCTTTGCCCATGTGGATCCGGCTTGGGAGATTGCTCAGCAGGAGGTCTTTGGTCCAGTCCTGACCTGGCAGACCTTTGAGTCCGACGATGAGGTCATCGCGGTGGCCAATGGCACCAAATATGGTCTGGCCGGGGTTCTGTTTAGCCAGAACGAGGCCCGCGCTATGCGCATCGCCTCGCAGGTTGTCGCAGGCACCCTATGGGTCAATTGCTTCTTCGTGCGCGACCTTGCCGTTCCGTTCGGCGGCAGCCGCAATTCCGGCATCGGGCGTGAGGGCGGCTCGTGGAGCTTTGACTTCTATAGCGACATCAAGAACATCTCGGTCCGCAAGGGCTCTTTCTCTGACAAGGTGGCGTGATATGGCTGCGGTAACAGAACTTGGCTACCTGACCATCGGGGTCAGCGATCTGGCGGCGTGGAAGCACTTTGCCGCCCATATTATCGGCCTAGAGGTCGTCGAGACCGGCCAAGCCGACCGGTGCGACCTGCGCATGGACTATTGGCACCATCGCATCAGCCTAATCGAGGATGGCGCAGACGACATCACGGTGACGGGATTGCGGGTCGCCGGTGCCGATGAGTTTCGCGAGATGCTGGCCCAATTGCAGGCTGCGGGCATTGAGGTCACCGTGCTGTCCGGCGAAGAGGCCGAGGCGCGTTCCGTGCTCGAAGTGATCAGCCTGAAAGACCCTAACGGTTACGCCTTAGAAATTTTCCATGGGCCACTGGTTCAGTTCGACAAACCGTTCCATCCGGGTCGCCGGATGCATGGGCGCTTCAAAACCGGCGACCTTGGCCTTGGCCACGTCATGCAGGCCTCTCGTGCGGATTTTGACGCCAACTATCAGTTCTATCGCCTGCTCGGCATGCGCGGCGGCATTGAGTACAAGCTGGTCATTCCCGGCGCTCCAGGTCCCGTGCCCTTGATGTTCATGCACTGCAATGAGCGTCAACATAGCCTCGCCTTCAGCGGCCCTGCGGAAAAGCGGGCCAATCACATCCTGTTCGAAGTCGAAACCATGGCCGATGTTGGCCTAGCCTATGAGTTGGTCAAGGCCGCAGGCCTGCCGGTCATTATCGAACCCGGCAGCCATGCCAATGACCAGATGTATTCATTCTACATGAAGAACCCCTCGGGTTTCATGTGCGAGATTGGCTGGGGCGCACGCTCTGCGGTTCATCAGTCTGAATATTATCAGCGCGATTCCTTCGGTCACGCTCCGGTTCCCGGCACGATGAAGGGCTTCATGGTTCCGGCCTAATCCGGCCTCTAACCTCAACAAAAGACCCACCATAGGAAGGTTTAGCCCATGTCCGTGCTTGATGGACCCCGCGAAGAATGGCGTCGGATTTTGCTCGAAGGCACCCCTCAATGGGTGCGGCCCGAAGGTGAGGAACTACGTCTTGGCGATGGCCGACGGATTGCTGAGGCCAGCGCGATCTATCTGCCGCCCTGTGATCCGAGCAAGATCATCTGTATCCACCTGAACTATGAATCGCGCCGGGTGGAGTTCAAGGCCCCTCCCCTGACCACCCCGACCTATTTCCAAAAGCCGCTGACCACCCTCAATTCCCATCGTGGTAAGGTGACCCGGCCCGCCGACTGTCAATATCTCAACTATGAGGGCGAGATCGCGGCCATTGTCGGCAAGCCGATGCGCAATGTGGCTCCGGCCGACGTGTGGGACCATCTGGCAGGCTTTGCGGCTGCCAACGATGTAGGGGCACAAGATTTCCGCGATACGGATGCGGGCTCGATGCTGCGGGTCAAGGGTCAGGACGGGTTTTGTCCGATTGGTCCGGGCATTGTACGCGGTGTCGATATCCGCCAGTCTCAAGTGCGGACCTACATCAATGGCAAGGTGGTCCAAGACGGCCCCGTGTCGGAAATGACCTTCGATATCCCCTACATCATGGCCGACCTTTGCCGTCACATCACCCTGCTGCCCGGCGATGTGGTCCTAACCGGCACCCCAGCCAATTCCCGCCCCATGCAACTCGGTGATGTTGTCGAGGTTGAGGTGACGGGTATCGGCCGGGTCATGAGTACGGTTCAAGAGGCCCCCGCCCCCCTGCACAAGGTTGGCCATCAGCCGACCGACAGCGATCAGGTGCGTCGGGTCGCGCTCGGCCAGTTCTAATGACAAGCCAGGCCTGCTGCCACGACCTTTGGCGGCAGGCCTAAAGCGCTCAATCCGCGCATCAATATTCCCATAGGACCTCGTGACATGACGCTAGCGGCTCGCGCTGACAACATTTTGGACCCGTCGATCTTTCCGGCGCAAAAGGGTCCGTCACACGCTCTGTTTGATGCGTGGCGCGCAAGCGATCCGGTTCACTGGAACCCGGCAAACCCCGCCTATGTGCCCAATGTCCCTAATTCCAGCATGACGAAGGGCTTCTGGGTCCTGACCCGTTATCAGGACGTATTTGATGTCTCTCGGGATCAAGAGACCTTTAGCTCCTATGACGAGGGCTTCGTCATTTGGGATGTGGATGATGTGGAGCTAGAGCGGCAAAGGGCCAATTTCATGGGTATGAGGCCCATGGAACATACGGCGGTAAAACAGTTCCTGATGCCCGCCTTTTCCCCTAAGGCGCTGCAAAACCTCGTGCCTCAGATCGACCGGTTGGCCAAAGAGATCGTGGATAACGTCGCCGCGCGCGGCGAGTGCGAATTTGTCTATGACGTGGCGTCCAAGCTTCCGGTCTATACCTTCTGTGAATTGATGGGCATTCCAGAGGAGCTGCGCGACAAGGTCGTTGAACTTGGCAATGCCATGGCTGATGTCGAGACACGCGGCGAGCACGAGGTTGACCCAACCTTCCTACTGTTCGGATTGGCCGAAGAGATTTCGCAGCAGAAGCGGGAAAATCCAGACGGCTCGCTCTTGAGCCTGCTGGTCCATGATCAAAGCCTTGGCCTAAGCCAGATGGCGATCAACATGTTCTTCATCGTCTTTGCCATCGCTGGCCATGAGACGACCCGCAGCACGGCGGCGCACTTCATCTATCTGATGAATGCTCATCCCGAGCAGTTCGAGCTGCTCAAGAGCGATGTGGATCTCTATCTGGAAAATGCCATCGAAGAGGTGCTGCGCTACACCTCGACCACGACCAATTTTCGCCGCACCGCCACGGTCGATACGACCATTGGCGCCACACCGGTCAAGAAGGGGGACAAGATCTACCTCTCCTATTCGGCGGCTAATCGCGACCCGGCGGTCTTCGAAGACCCCCACCGCTTTGACATCACCCGCGCCAATGCTCGCAAGCATATCGCCTTTGGGACCGGCCCCCATGTCTGCATCGGTGCACGAGTCGCCCGCATGCAACTTCACGCCCTGCTCAAGGAAATCATCACTCGGCTTCCGAACCTGAGTGTCAGCGGTGAACCCGTATGGCTGAGCTCAATCTGGTTCAACGCCATTACCCATCTGCCGGTCAGCTATCGATCCGAATAGGTCGCCATCTGCCTTCACAAATGAAAAGGGGCGCAACCTTGATGCTGCGCCCCTTTTGCTATGGCCGTTCGAGGGGTCCGGCGTCAGTCGACGCCGATGGCCGTCATCAGTTCCGAGAACTGGGTCCAAGGCCGCTCCATCTGGGCAAACATATGGTCCAGCGCGAAATTACGGGGCGCACTGGCCAGATAGAAGCGTTCATAGAGTTCGACCCGGCCACCCAGCGCAGAACCGGCAAAGTCCCAGGCTGTGCGAAACAGCTTGGCCCGATCTCGCGCGCTCATACCCTTGGCTCCGGGCATATAACGTTCGATCAAGGGGCCCATCTGCGGATTATCAAAAGCTTCAATCGAGGCTGTGGCCAACAGATTGTGCGAGCCAATGATCTTGATGATCTCGTTGGCTCGAACCATCCAACCCGGCATCTGCGCTCGCAGGGCCCTTAGGGGCCGATCGTCGGCAAAGAAGGCTCCATTGCCATAGTCGCGCCCATCGGCTTCTGCCGCCTTGATGGCCGAGCGCGTTAGGCAGCCATAGCCCCACAGTTCGCCTAGCAGAGCCGCCGTATCAGGCCGCTTGTCCGAATTGGTCGCCTGGGCCATGCGGGCGCTCAGCTCATAGGCGAATTCGAGCTTCACAGCGGCACGGATGCAGGTCTGTTGCATGATATTGGCGGCCCAGCCGTGGCGCATCAGGCCATTATAGACGTCGATATCGCCGTCGATGAAGACACGCTCCATTGGGATCTCGACATCGTCGAAGATCATGAAGGCATCTTGCTCATCAAACCGGCTTGAGAAGGGTTTATCACCGACGCTGGCGGCGACACCGTAGTGGTCACGGCAAAGGGTGATCAGCCCCTTGGTCCCCATCGGAATCGAAAAGGCCAGTAGCGTCGCCGGATCGACATGCGGAGGCTGGGGCTGACCGGGATAGACGAACAGCTCATCTGCGAACGGGCCCAAGGTCGCCAAAATCTTTGCCCCGCGAACAATGATGCTGTCCTTAGTCCGGCGCACGACCTTTAGCGCAAGCTCGCCATTGACCCCTTCCGTATCAGCCAAGCCCTTATCAACGACAGGGTGAATGATGGTGTGGGTGAGCGACAGGTCCTTCTCGACCACCTCGCGATAAAAGCGGCCAAGGCGATCAGAAAAGGTCGTATCGCCCTTGGCGGTGAAGATATCGCTGCGCGCCATAAAGCCCGCCAAGGTGACATTCACATAGTCCGGCGTGCGGCCGAGCATGCCATTGGAATAGCGCGCGAACCGGTCAAAGGCGCGGTTGCGGCGCTTCAAATCGTCCAAGGATTTGGGAATGATCAGGCTGGCGCTCATCAGATTGCCGGTCTCGGGATCTGCGACGAGGCAGTCGTCCGCGTGGGTGTGCTGCCAATCAAAATAGCCCGCCATCCCCGAGACTGATCCCGAAAAGGCCTTGTGCCCAAGCACATCGACCTGCTCGTTACCGAGCCAAACCGTGCGGTCGTCCTTCAGACCTTCGAGATATTGCTGGCCCGTGCGCGCCGTCATACTGCCCTCCGCCTCCCGTCTGTCGCGGGATGTGATGTTGATCAGATATGAGTGTAGTCAGTTTTATTCTGAGCGCAAGACTGATTGGCAAATTGCCCTACCCGTTTCTTGGTTCAAGAAGCGCTGAAGCCAGACGAAATGACTGAAATAACACCACCTAAAATCTCACGCATAGTGAGTTGCCACATTGATTATGGTGTGCACTGTCAAGAGACAGTTATTTGATAGCCCCCTTGGGGTCATCGCTACTCATCTCAAGGCCTCAAAAATTCGATTTATTCAATTTAATCAGATCGTTCAAAGCCTAGGCGGCGAATGAGGCAAACTCGGCATAGTCGGGCACTTTGACCGCAAAAGGCCCAATGTTCCGCTCATGTTCCGCTCTGAGCACAAAATAGCCATCAGGACAGGCCTCAAAGCCTTACCCAATATAGCGTTCAAAAAATACATGGTGATTAGGGTCTCAACTGATTGCCTTGTTTCCCTCGGCAATGAGAAGGTCACGGTCGCGCCGCTCAATTGATGACTCCGCGAGATAACGACACGCGGGCAAGGCTCCAGCACAGAGCTGCCCTATCCGATCAATCGACCGATCAAACTGAATTTTCTCAAGACACAGGTTCAAGAAGTCTTGCACGCAAAAGGGCGACCTCCGTATTGGAGACACCCAGTCTCTTATGGACAAAGGTCTGAACTGAACCATAGTCCTTGATAATCTGGTCTAGCGCGGCTTCCAGATAGGCTGGGTCTGCCCGCAGGAGCGGGGCCATCAATTCAGCCTGTGTCCCGCGCATAGCGCTATAGGGATCATTCGCAGCGCTCGGTGCGGCCCCCGTCCCTGTAGCCCGAAAATCTCCGGCCTTCTCGGTCAAGATATAGTCTGCCACTGCATCGGCCCGCGAAACACCAAGCGACATAAGGATCAGGGCCGCCGCTAACCCCGTTCTGTCCTTGCCCGCCGTGCAATGAAACAGCAGCGGGGTCTGATAGGAAACAAGGTGGTGAAAAATTTCGCTATACTGATCGGCATATTGTTCTGGCATCTGCTGGTAAAAACCAATCATAGCCTGCCGAACATCGGCCGGTTTTGCATTAGGCGCGGTTAACACGGCCATCAGAGCCGTCTCACCCTTGGTGCCATAGGACTTAAAGAGAACCTCAGGCTCGCCAGCGCGCCAATTGGTTGGCTCAGCGGTGCGCTCAGCTGTGGTGCGGAAATCAACGATCGTCGATATCCCTAGGGGGGTAAGGACGGCATAATCCTGATCGGTTAGGCGGGCCAAGGTGCCAGAACGATAGAGTTTTCCCCACCGAACCTGACGTTTTCCATCGGCCGTGCGATAGCCGCCCAGGTCGCGAAAGTTTCGCTGGCCGCTCAAGGCAATCGTGCGACCGTGGGCAATTTGGTCCTGTTGGGCAGACGACGGATTTTTGACATCCGCCGCCTGCGCCATAAGGGGTAACGCCGCGATCTGAAGCGCCAAAACCAGGCCCAAGAGGTTCGGATGGGTTTGACGCGTCATGATCATTTACTCCAAGTTCAGTTCAACAATCTCAGCAAAAACCACCTTACATTTTCAGATTGAGTTCCAAACCAAAGGTGCGCGGCTCATTGAAAAAGCCACTAACAGCGCCGAACGCGTCCTTGCTCTTGTAGAACAGATGTTCTTCGTTGAGCAGGTTGCGCGACCAGACCGAGATGGTTGCCGTACCAGCAGGGGTAGCAATATCCGTCAGAGCGATGCGGGCATTAACAACCGTTGCCTTTTCACCCTTAGGCTGTTTCACCGTCACCGCGCGAGTAACGGGGTCATAGGCAGAGTCCGTATAGTTGGCATAATAGCCGGCGTCATAGTTGGCATCGATGTGACCAACCAGCTTGGCTCCCCAAAGGGGGGTCTCATAGTCGAGGGCGACGCTTCCAGAATCTTCAGGCGTATAGACCTGATAGATCGGGATTGGCACCGTGATCAACAGACCGTTGGCTTGAGTAAAGGGGTTCTTCGTCGCTGGGATATCGACAATATTGTGCGCATAGTTCGTCGTCAGGGTCAGATTGTCCGTCACCGCGAAGGTGAAGTCGGCCTCAAAACCCTTAAGATCGCCCTCCCCTGGAGCATTGCTGGTCTCTGTGGTCGTGCGCAGGGTCGTTAGCAGCTTACCCGTTACAGGGTCGATCTGCGCATACACTGCGCTGAAGTCCAGTTGGATGTCCTTATAGGTGCCGGTATAGGCCGCGACGTTCAAGCGCGCGCGGTTGTCGAAAAACTCCGTCTTAGCCCCGACCTCAAACATGGTGACCACTTCAGGATTGAAGGGCGCATAGAAGAGAGAACGCGAATTGGCACCGCCCGACTTATAGCCGCTGCTCCACTTGCCATAGACCATCATATCATCAGTGACGTCGTAGGCCACGTTGATGAGGGGATCGAACCGGCTCCAAGAACTGTCAAGAACACGAGGAGCAGAGACGTTGTTCACTTTTGGTAGCGCACCATTGATTATGAAGAGCTGCCCCACCTTCTCATCTTGGGTCCAGCGACCACCGGCAGTGATGTGAAGGGCTTTTGCAAGGATCGCTGGGTTATAGGTCACCTGACCAAAGACGCCCTTACTAGTCGTACGCACGCGGCTAGCGCGGGCGACGAGCTGTTTGGCATAGTCTAGAGGCAGAGTCGTGTAGGCTGAACCAGCTGCGTCAGTAAATTGGTTGGTATTGAAGGCCTGTGCATTATCCTCAACATTTTCACGATAGTAGAGCGCACCAAACAAATATTTCAGATTTTCGGCATCTCCGATCAACTGAAATTCTTGGCTAACCTGATCCTGTTTGAACTGCGCCAAACTCATACGGGCAAAGGTGAAACCGGTGAACACACCGGTTTGGTTGACCATCGTTACCGAAGCCGAAGCGTTATCATATTGACCTTGGCTGAGATCGCGGCTCGATGTGATGGATTTTAGGACCAGATGATCCGTAATATCCAAATCCATCGTTAAGCGGTGACCAGAGGTCTTGCCTATGCTGGGCTGCTGAGGAACGCCAACATTAGCCCTCGATGCGCGGTTGGTCTGGACCGTAGACGCAGCAGCATATTTCAGCGAACCAGGCGAGATGAGTTGTTGATAGAGCGTCGTGGTCGAGTCGTAGGAATTGTCGTAGCCATAGTAGGCGCTGAACTTAGAGGTCGGCTCCCAAAGTAGGCCAGCGTGAATGCCGCGTCTTTCATAGCCATTAAAATCATCGGCCGTGGTCAGCGGGTTTGTTACCGTGCCGTTTCGCGCTGAGATCACGCCATCAAGCTTGAAGGCGACATTGGCGATGCTTGGCATATCCAGGTGCAGTTCGCTCTTGTAGGAGCCGAAGTTCCCCGCCCCTGCTGTCGTGGACAGCTTGAACTTGCCGCTTGGCTTTTTGGTCACAATGCTGACCGCGCCGCCTTCGGTATTACGCCCAAAGAGCGTGCCTTGTGGCCCCTTCAGGACCTCGATATTTTCGATGTCGTAGAGGGCGGCACCCAAGCCTTGCGGGCGGCCCATATAGACACCGTCGATATAGACGCCGACGCCTTGGTCGCGTGCAGGCTGGTTACTGTCAGACAGGACGCCAATGCCGCGGATATTCATGATCAGCGCGCCCGGACGCGAGAAGAATGGAGCCACCTTCAAGGAAGGAATAGCACCGTCTCCAAGATCGACGAGTGAGCCGATATGACGATCTTCTAGAGCTTGAGAGGTCATGACCGAAATGGAGATAGGCGTGTCCTGCAGGTTTTCACTGCGCTTTTGCGCCGTAACAACGATCTCTTCGAGACCAACTGCGTCAGGCTTCGCCTCAGCGGCGGCATCTGCGGCAACGGCTTGGGCCGATAGACCTAAGGCTAGTGAAAAAACGCTGGTAGTTGCCAAAAGTTTGAAAATACGCACGGATGCCTCCTGAGCCTAGTGATGGCCTTGGTTACACAGGCGGCATGTCAAATTTTTCACACATATTTGACTAGAAATTATCATTTCAATGACTGAATTGTAACGTCTGCTCAGGTCTCTATTGTAAATACTAGAGTTTTTACGAGCAGATCGATTTTACACCCTTGTCATCGGCATAGAATGCTCGACAGGGCCTATCCCACTATTTTTTGATTCCCTATTAAATCGTAAATCGAGATATTTTTACCACATTGAACGGATCCTGACGCGCCTCTTGCTTGAAAAGGGCTAGGGTTTCAAACCTGAACTCCCCCTCAAAGGACGCGAATCGATCAGACAGGGCGCGCACCACCTTCGCCCGTAGACCGTCGTCCTTAATCGCGCCCGTGAGGGTCATATGAAATCGAAAGTCGTCAAAAATATAGGGATAGCCGAACTGTTGGAGCCAAAGATCCTGTTGCACGGTTAGACGCGCACGGCGGCGACGCTCAAGATCGGCGGTCGATAGCGGTGCGCGAAAGGATTCAAACTCTGTTACGCAAGATCGATGAAGCTGATCCATCTCGATACAAGGTGCCGCCAGTCGCAGGGCGATGAAGGGACCGATATCAGACACTTCAATTGGGGCCGTAAAGGACGCCGTAACCCGGCAAAAGGCCTCTAGGGCCTGAACCAGTTCCTCCTCGCAGCGCCCGTCCGCCAGCTCAAAGGGTGCCTTGAGGGTTGCATGAAACCCGTAGCCACGCGGATCAGCCGTCAAATGATCGAGATCCAGGTTGTCTAGGCCTGGCAAGGGTGCGCGGGGGTCTACCGGCCTATGAAAGGCGTCTCGCCCAAGAAAGGTCGCGGCCGCATGGGTCAGCGGTGCGTCGGCTTCAGGGCAATAGTAGATCGCGTAGCGTGCTGTCATGCAACCAAACGCCCCCCGTGCCATACCCGCAGGACAATCGGCCAGGCACGATTATGATAGGATATCCGAACCAGATCCGCACGCCGCCCTTCGACAATGGCCCCGCGGTCGCTCAAACCTGCGATCCGAGCTGGGTTGTCGGTTACCGTGGCAATGGCCGCCTCGATTGTCCAGTTGAACGGGGCTTCGGTGAGTTGGAAGGCGGCCCGTATCATGGATAGAGGGATATAGTCTGACGCCAAGACGTCCAAAAGACCCGCTGCGGCACAGTCGCGCGCGCCTAGGTTCCCCGAATGGGATGCGCCGCGCACGAAGTTGGGCGCGCCCATGACATTGAACATACCGCGCTCATGGGTCAAGCGGGCGGCGGCGATGGACACTGGAAACTCCGACGCGACGCAGCCATTGTCCCACGACTCTTCGACATGATCGACATTCTCGTCGTCATGGCTCATCAAGGGAATGGACTCCTTATGCGCCATGGCGACGACATAGGCGCGATTGGCCGGAGCCGCAGATTGGTCGCGCCAAGCGGTATGGGTCGCGAGCATTTCCGCAACCTCATGGGCACCATGGCCTGACGAGACCAGCCGCTCCTCAAACCGCTTCACGTCTGCGGTTTGGCGCTGGCCCGGTGTGTGGTCCATGACCGATAGGAGACGCAGGCGCGGGTGGTGCCGGTAGGGCTCCATCAGATCAATAAGCTCAGGATTTGTAACCTCGGCACGCAGATGCAAAAGATGATCCACCCGAAGCATGTCATGACGCGCAGCATAATCGACACCCTCGATCATCGGAGCCAGCGCATCCTTGCGATCCAGCCCCTCCTTCCGACCGTGTAGGCTGAGACTGTCGAAAACAGTCGTAATGCCGGCTGCGGCACATTGGCCATCATGGGCGAGGGCCGCACCCACTGGATCCCATTGTGCGCCTGGGCGGGGTTGAAAATGTTTCTCAAGATTATCTGTGTGAATATCGACGAGGCCGGGGATCAAGAGGTCATCGCCCAAGTCCTCCGCCCCTGAAGCTGGTTGCTCACTGGGCACGATGTCCCGGATGAGGCCATTCTCAATCACGAGGTTCCCGCACAAGGGAGCGGTCGGCGTGATGATTTGCCGACTAAACAGCGTCAAAGTCACGCGGCGGACTCCATGTCAATCTTGAAGGACGACACATCAAAATGCCGGGTTGCCACCGCGTCTCGGACATCATGATCGTGGAAGATACCGATCATCGCGGCCCCCTTGTTCAAGGCCGCCTTTATAAGCTCAATGACGGTTTCGCGGTTTGTTGCATCCAGGGAGGCGGTTGGCTCGTCGAGCAGGAGAACAGGATATTCGCGAATGAAACTGCGCGCGATATTGACCCGCTGTTGCTCTCCACCCGAAAAGGTTGCTGGCGGCAGTGACCACAAGGCTTCGGGGAGGCGCAGGCTCCTCAAAAGGCTTATCGCACGGGACTTCGCCTCCTCTGGATCAACGCCGTTACCGAGCAAAGGTTCGATGACCAGATCCAGCGTCGAAATTCGCGGAATCACGCGAAGAAACTGGCTCACATAACCCATTGAGCGGCGACGTACCGCGGCAACCAGGTGCGGAGAGGCTTTGGTGATATCAACAAAGGTACCGTCATGTTGCACTTCGACCGTGCCCCCAGACGCCAAATAGTTGCCATAGATCGTCCGCATTAGCGTGGACTTGCCAATCCCAGAGTCGCCGACAAAAACCACGCACTCGCCAGGCAAGACCTCAAGATTTAGGGATTGGAAGACGGGGATTTCGATGGATCCCTGATTGTGTAGCGTAAATTGCTTTCGAAGATCGGTTACCCGAATGGCGGGTATCTGGCGGTTGTGCTGCGACTGTTGCATGGGTGTGCCCTTAGATCTGCAGAACGGATGAGACGAGCAGTTGCGTATAGGGGTGCTGAGGGTCGTCTAGCACTTGATCGGTCAGACCTGTTTCAACGACGGAACCAGATTTCATCACCATCAACCGGTCGGCCATCAGGCGGGCAACGGCCATGTCATGGGTAACCAGAATAGCGGCAAGACCAAGATCTCGAACCAGTTCACGCATCAGGTCCAGCAATCGAGCCTGAACCGAAACGTCCAAACCGCCCGTTGGCTCATCCATGAACACCAGCCGAGGCGCATGGATCAGGTTGCGAGCGATCTGAACCCGCTGCTGCATACCGCCCGAATAGGTCCTGGGCTTGTCATCGATCCGGCTGAGATCAAGTTCGACGCGGTTAAGCCAGTTGAGCGACGCCTGCCGCATGTCTCCATAGTGGCGGCGACCAAGGTTCATCAGCGACTCTGCAACATTGGCCCCGCCTGACACCCGCATACGCAGTCCATCACGAGGATTTTGGTGAACAAAACCCCAGTCTTCACGCTGCATGCGGCGGCGGTCAGGTTCTGACAGGTTGTAAATGTCAACCAGCCCATGGCGGCTGGCGTTGAACTCGACCCGTCCTTGGGATGGAGTCAGGCGGCCAGACAGGCAGTTCAGGAGGGTTGTCTTGCCCGAGCCACTTTCACCGACAATGCCCAACACCTCACCGGGACGCATTTCGAACGAGACATCGCGGCAGCCGGTGATCATTCCATAATGTTTGGACAGGCTATGGACGCGCAGCAGCGGTTGATCGGCCTGATCGACGGTTTCTTGCTGGGCTGTCAGAGTCATTGGTCGGCATCCTTGTCGATATCGACCAGCTCATGGCCCGCCATCGGGCCACGAAAACCCTGCGCTCGGCGGTCCGAGCAGTAGTGACTGTCGGAACAGACAAACATTCTTTGGCCCTGGTCATCCAACACCACCTCATCGAGATAGGAGTCATCCGCCGCGCAAAGGGCGCAGCTCTCCTCCCACTTCTGGGTCTCAAAGGGATAGTCTTCAAAATCAAGGCTTCGAACCGTCGTGTGCGGCGGGATCGCATAGATCCGCTTTTCGCGACCAGCGCCGAACAGCATCAGAGCTTGGGAATTATGGAGCTTGGGATTGTCAAATTTTGGAATGGGCGAAGGCGACATGAGATAACGCTCATCGACCATCACCGGGTAGCCTGCGGTCGCAGCAATGCGGCCAAAGGCGGAGACATTTTCATAGAGCGAGACATATTGCAGGCCATATTCCTCATAGGCATGCATGGCGCGGGTTTCCATCTCGCGGGGCTCTAGGCCTCTGAGGGGCTCAGGCTGCGGCACTTGAAACACCATGATCTGACCATCCTTTAGAGGATGTTCTGGGATACGGTGACGAGACTGAATGATGGTGGCCTCGGCCGTGTCCTCGGTCGTCGCGACATCAGCGACCTTGGCAAAGAAACGCCGGATCGAGACGGCATTGGTCGTATCGTCAGCCCCCTGATCAATGCACTTAAAGACATCATCGGGACCGATTATGGCGGCGGTGAGCTGAATGCCGCCCGTTCCCCAGCCATAGGGCACCGGCATTTCCCGCGACCCAAAGGGAACCTGATAACCCGGAATGGCAATGGCCTTGAGAATGGCCCGGCGGATCATCCGCTTGGTCTGCTCATCAAGATAGCCATAGGTATAGTAGCGCTCAGGGCTGTTTGAGTTCGCCGTTCGCGCGGCGTCAGTGGCTTGCGAACTCATTCTGCAGGTTCCATTTGCTGCTTCGTGATCGCTTCAGCCGCTGATTTTCGGTCGAAAAACTCCGCCCTTAGTTTGCGCAAGAAGACAAGGTCCGCTTGGAAATCGACATAGTGCGGCAGCTTCAAGTGCTGCACAAAACCAGAGGCTTCGACATTATCGGAGTGATAGAGCACGAACTCTTCGTCTTGGCAGGGGGCCTCGATCTCCTCTCCGAGCTCACGCGCACGAAGGGCACGGTCGACAATCGCCATGCTCATGGTTTTGCGCTCATTGTGCCCAAAGGTCAGGCCATAGCCGCGCGTATATTGCGGTGCGCGCTCGGCTGAACCGGCAAAACCAGACAGCATGATACATTCGGTCAGGGTGATGTCCGCAATCTCGATGGGGAAACCCAGTTCGTCGGGAACGAATTCCACCGGCACCTCACCCATGCGGATCTCTCCACACAGAGGGTGCGTATTGCCCCACCCGCGCTGTGATGAATAGGCAAGGCTCAAAAGGAACCCCTCATCACCCCGCGCAAGGGCCTGAAGGCGCTGATCGCGACCGGCCGGGAAGGACATCGGTTCGCGCGTGAGATCAAAGGGCTCGTCGTCGCCTTCGACGCGGGCCTCTTGCTCCAAGAGATTCTCATGGGAAAAAACCGAACTAATCGTTGGAAGCGGATGGACCATAGGCTCAAGGGCTTGAGGTGCGGGGGCGACGGGATCGGCGCCTTCAGCCGCCAGCTTGAAGTCCAACAGGCGGTGGGTGTAGTCGAAGGTTGCGCCAAGGACCTGTCCGCCTGGAATGTCTTTGAAAGCCGCCGAAATACGGCGCCGCACCGCCATGGCAGCGGTCTCGACCGGCTTTGAGAAGCCAAAGCGAGGCAAGGTCGTGCGGTAGGCCCGCATTAAAAAGGTGGCTTCCGCCACATCACCTGCCGATTGCTTAATAGCGAGGGCCGCCAGATCGCGATCATAGCAAGAGCCTTCGGCCATCACCCGATCCACTGACAGTGAGAGTTGCTCGCGCACCTGGTCGACCAACAGTTCAGGCACTGACGGGTCACCACGACGCGACTCTTCAAGCAGGGCGTGGGCGTTGGATATGGCGCGCTCGCCACCCTTTACGGCTACATAGGCCATCGGCTCAGCGTCCCTGCTCTAAGGTTCGGGTGGTGCGCGGAAGGCAGATGATCTCATCGCCTGCGCAAAGCATCAGATCGATGCCAAACTGGAATTTTGAATTGACCTCAGTGCGCGCCGACCAAAAATCAGCCGGCAATCCGCAGGGCGCAATTGTCACTTCCGTCTCTATGCCTGGACCTTGCAGGCGCACGGGCGCGCCGCCGATTAATGACGGTAGCACCAGTATCAAGGTCGTAGCGCGGTCGGGATATTTCGCGTCTCCGAGATTGAACTGATTGAGGTCCAGGAGAGTGTCATCGCAGATTGCCAATGCGAAGGCCGCTGCCGAAGGATCAGATGTTAGCGGACTGTTACAATGGAAACGTAGCCAGATTGACAAGTCCCCACCCGCCAAAGACGGGCTGAGCCAAACGGGCGTATCCATATCGGCAAGGGTCAGCAAAACTGCACCGGCAGCCGATCCAACGCCTTCTGGGGCCTCAGTCGCGAGCATGAGTCTCTTGATGGACCCGGGGTTGGACATGGCCTCCAGAATGAGCCGAAATGCCGCTTGGGCCTCTCGAACCGGATCTTGAAAGCCTGGACGCAAATTGGACAGGTCGAGTGCGGTTGTCATCTCTAACCCTCCCTGTCGCGAACCATGGTGAAGAAATCGACTTTGGTCGCGGCCGCCTTCAGAGCGGCAGCCTCGCTCTCAGAGGCCTTCTCCGCCTTAAGGGGAGCAATGACAGCCGATTGAACCTGATCGGACAGCTCAGGCGACTGGAGCATCGCGTCGATCACAGCAGCGGCGTGGGCATGTTGCTTATTGCGCCCCGCGACATAACCCACCCCCGTTTCACCGGAGCCGAGCCGCACAACACAGCGCGTGACGGTCATTTCGCCCAAGTTAAAGGCCCCGCCGTCTGATCCAGCCCGACCGCGAACCATAACCATCCCCGTTTCAGGCGATCGCAAGACCTCTGTCTTCGGAGGGTTCAACTCCCGCAAGAGCTCAATCACCCTGCCCGGACGGGCCTTTGCAAGCACCGACATCCATCCTTGACGCGCAAGGGTATCAACAAGTTGCGTTTCGATCATTTGGGCCAAAGCAACAACTTTCAGATTTATTGAGAGTAAAGATTGATCAAATTTTACGTTAATGGTAATATTAAATCAACAGTCAAAGTATGTCATTCTTATGACGGATGGAAAATTTGTTGGAACTAAATAATATTGAATCAAAGATAAAAAATTCAGAGCAATTTCCACCACTGTG
>Ga0214921_10004385_pt1 | contig 20821 bp, 23 predicted proteins | sample LL1505_MetaG_FD_177992 | JGI IMG/M metagenome (GOLD analysis project Ga0214921, IMG submission 177992) | Freshwater microbial communities from Lake Lanier, Atlanta, Georgia, United States - LL-1505 | ecosystem: Environmental > Aquatic > Freshwater > Lake | place: USA: Georgia | collected...
CGCGTAGTGCGAGGGATGAGGATAAGATTCCAAAACCTGTCGCGCCAGTGTCGTTTTTCCAACCTGTCGTGGGCCACCCAAAATTTGTATAAACCTCCTCTTTTCAGAAAGTCGCTGAGACAGGATTGAGTATAAAACATCACGCTTCATAAAATATCTCACTACATTGAGTAAAATTACTCAATATGTCAATTTGTTTACAGATAAAATCGATCAGTTCCCAAATAACATTTCCCTTGATCAAATCCGAAAAAGAACCAATGTAGTCACATGATTGCCACCCTTCGTGAATCCAAGACCCGATTGAGCGAGTTGGTCAACCTTGCCAATTCTGGCGAGGAGATTTTGATCACGGTTCATGGTCAACCCAAAGCTCGCATTCTGCCTGTATCTGAGCCTCGATCCGATACCGCAGATTGGTTGCGCGAGTTGAGTGCGCTCCGCTTGAGTTTGGGTCAAGCCTCCACAGCTCAACAACCGAGCGCGCTCGATGAAGTGCGGGAGGATCGTTGGTGAAAGCCGCTTACTGGGACACATCCTGCGTGCTGGCACTCTACGCGCCGGAGGAAATATCATCCCAAGCGGCCGAGTTAGCGACTTTAGAAAAGGGGCAAATCCATTCCAGCTCCATTCTTGAATTTGAAATGACTTTCGCCGTCCACGCGAAGGAAGCCAGGGGAGAAATTCCGAGTGGGGGTTCCGCTAAAGTGCTTTCCCAGTTTCAAACCGACCTCCAGCGAGGGCGCTTTCTGCTTGTTCCGTTAGGCATCGATATCAAGGCCTGCACCAGGGATATCGCCGCGAGAACCCTCCAAGCAGAGCCTCCGGTTTTTTTGCGAACGCTTGACGGGATACATATTGCCACTGCCTTGGAGTTGGGCTCCTCGGAGTTGATCACGGCAGACAGGAAAATGGCCGACGCAGCCACATTTCTTGGTATCAGGACCAAATTCCTTAAAAAACTCGCCTCCGAATAATTTTTTTCTGCGGCAAGTCTCCAACTCGTCCGCCTATTTTTTACTCCGTGTGCCCCGTGCTCTCCGTGGTGAAAAATCACGGGCAATGCGACCGGAAAAAATTTTCTCAAATTAAAATATTGACGCGCCGGTAGGATCAGTGTGATCAGTATGCCATGCGCGTAGGTGCACCATCCTGCAAAAAGCCGTGCGAGTTCCGTGCTGGAGCGGATTCGGAGCTTTTCGAAAATCTTCAGAGTGCTGTTCGCCAAGGCACCGAAATGCGTCGCCTGCGCCAAAAAAAAGAACCGGCCGTGATTTTTTGGTCTCCCGGCCGGGTTGAGATTTCAGTGTAGTAGCGAGGTGTAGGTTTGCTTTCTCAGGGCGTTGCCCACACCGCGCCGGTTACCGCTTGGGAGTGCTCTTCGGCTCACACCGAGGACACTCTCAAGCCCTACTGGAGGAGCGCAGCTTTGGCGTCCACCGGTGTGCTGGCCTTCTTGCGCCCGTTGCGGATTTCGGACTCCGGCTTGAAGCCGCTTGCGCGGAGCAATGCCGAGTCTTCACCGTGCTTCGGGTCGCTTTTGATGGCCAGTGCGAGGCGCTTGGACATTTTGCGAGCGCGTGCCTCGGCTTCACGACGGGCTTTGATTCCCGCGCTCACGAGAGCGTTGCATTTGTCCAAGTTGCTCACGGCGTCATCGACTTCGGTGACAATGGAGCGGAAGTCTTCGAGCGTCATGCCCGCAAACTCTTCGCCCATCGCCAACTCAGTCCATGCCACCTCCTGCTTGCGCAGGCGCTTGATCAACATAGGTGTAGATGTCATTTTATTTTATACTCCTTTCTAAACCAAGCCGAAGCTTGGATTTTTAAGAACTTCCATACCTATCGCGCTACCTTGCAGTGGCACAAAGACATCGGAAGTTCCTGCATGAGGATTTGCTGCACAGGCAAAAATTCGTCAAATAAAATCTCTATCTTGTGGTTTATTTTTCACAAACCACAAGATAGAGTGGTTCTACTCAAGCAAGAATCGCGCCATTTTTTCTGGAATATCCCTACCATGATTCTCTTGCACAGGATTTCAAAAAATCCACATCGCAGACACATCGAAGAAAAGTTTTTTAGGCCTGATCATCTACCTGCGCGGTGATGAGCGGATGAGAGTCTGCGACATTTAGAATCTTCTCTGGATGCATCGTGGAGCTTGAAACTTTAAAAATTTCTGCAACACTCGCGGCGTGACCCTACCTGCAACAGGCTATGTCGAGCAACTTGCTAGTGCTTTTTCTCAGCTGGAAGCTGCCGTTTGCAATCGGCTTGCTGCGTCTCTGAATGCCGCGCGTGAGCGAAAGGCCAATATCTTTCTTTGTGGCAATGGAGGTAGTGCTGCGAATGCAAATCACTGGGCCAATGACCTCATTTACGGGGCAGGGAAGACCGGTCGTGGCGGAGTTCGTGCTCACTCACTAGCAGCTAATACCTCCGTGATCATGTGTCTGGCCAACGATACAGGTTACGAAAATGTCTTCTCCGGACAGCTTCGTGTTCTCGCATCGCCGGGCGATATTCTCATTACCTTGTCGGGAAGTGGCAACTCACCAAATATCCTTCGCGCATTGGAGGAAGCAAAGAACCTCGGGTTGGAAACTTGGGCGATCGTTGGTTACGATGGGGGCAAAGCTTTGCAACTTGCCCAAAATGTGATCCATTTTCCCATCAATGATATGCAAATCGCTGAGGATCTCCAAATGGTCGTCTGTCACGAAGTCACTAAAATCCTTGCCACACCTGTCTAATGAATTCTCAAAAAATCCTCGCTTACGACAAGGCGGCGGCAATTTTTGATCAGGAGCGTCTTGCTGGTCGGCGGGTTGTTCAGTGTCATGGGACATTCGATCTCATCCACCCCGGGCATATCGTTCATCTCGAGGAAGCCCGTGCGTTGGGCGACCTTCTTGTAGTGACCGTTACGGATGAGAAGCATGTCAATAAAGGCCCTGGTCGCCCTTGCTTTAATGACACGCTTCGCGCTCGCACTCTGGCTGCGCTGGAGTGCGTGGACTATGTTGTTTTAATTCCCCATACGGCTGCGGTGGAAGCAATTCGTCTCGTCAAGCCACATGTCTACTGCAAGGGCAGTGAGTATGAAGACGCGTCGAACGATGTTACAGGAAATATCCATGATGACTTGACTGAGGTGCATGCCCACGGCGGGGAGGTTCGCTACATCGGGTCGGTTGTTTTTAGTTCTACCCGCCTGCTGAATCGCCACTTCGACCACATTCCAGAAAAAGTTCGTTCGTGCTGCCAAAAACTCGCCACACGCACATCTGCGGCCGAAATCCGCACGATGATCGATGGTTTTCAAAACCTTCGCGTTCTGGTTCTCGGCGATACGATTATTGACCAATACGCTTGCCTTAAAGTCCAAGGCCTCACCTCCAAAAATCGCATTATTTCGGGTCGCTTTCTGCATCAGGATACCTACCTCGGCGGTGCCTTGGCCGTCGTGCGGCATGTGAAAGAGTTTTGCTCTAATGTGCGCTTCGTCAGTCTGCTTGGCACGGAGCCGTGGGTGGATGACTTGGTGGCTGGCGCGCTGCGCCCCGAGGAAGACGCCACGCTGCGCGAGGAGTCCTTCACTACCGTCGTTAAGAAGCGCTATGTGGAGCCGCTTTTGGCCGGTAACGAACTCTCAAAGCTTTTCTCAATAAACTACCTCAACGACGAGGCGCCTCCGCAGGCGGTTCAGGAAAGGCTCTTCGAGGCTGTGCGCCGTGAGATGAAGCAATGCGATGTCGTGCTTCTCGCCGATTTCGGCCATGGTCTCATGCAAAAAAAACTGCGCGAACTCGTGCAGGAGGAAGCGCCTTTCTTGGTTCTGAATTGCCAAACTAACAGTAACAACCACGGCTTTAACATCATCACGCGCCAATACCAGCGCGCCGATGCCTTCTCGCTCGATAACCAGGAAATCATGCTCTCATGCGGCTTGCGGGATTTTGATCCTCACGCAGAGCTTGCCTCCATCGCTCAGCGTTTTGGTTCCAAGTATGCGTGGTTGACGCGCGGCGTTGTAATGACCCTTGGCATAGCCGAGAGGTATGAACCATGCGAAATTCCCCCCTTGGTTACCGATGTCACAGATACGGTTGGGGCAGGGGATGCATTTTTCTCGGTGGCCGGTCTTTCCGCAGTCAGCAGATTGCCGCTGGATGTGGCGACTTTCATCGGCCAGCTCGCCGGCGCACAGGCCGTGAACATCGTGGGCAACGAGCGTCCGATCTCAAAAGCCGCCCTCCTCAAATCCGCCACGTCCCTTCTCAATTTTTAATACCCTATGCGTTGTATCGTCACCGGAGCATCAGGTTTTATCGGCAGTCACCTTGTGGATGCCCTTCTCTCGGATGGGCATGAGGTTATGGGTATTGATGATCTCAGCACCGGGCGCTTAAAGAACCTCGATGCCGCACGGAATCAGGCTGGATTTCGTTTTCTGGAAAAAAACATCTGCACCTTATCGAAAACAGACCTGCCATTTGCTGAATACGACTGGTTTTTCCACTTGGCTGGGCGAGCCGATCTCGTGCCATCCATCGTCAATCCCGAGGACTACTTTCGAGTCAATGTGGAAGGCACATTCCGCGCGCTGCAGCTTGCCCGCGATCTTGGTGTGAAGCGCTTCCTCTACGCCGCCAGCTCGACTTGTTATGGCATTCCAGATGTCTATCCCACGCCGGAGACCGCACCCTGCAAGCCGGAGCACCCTTACGCGCTCACGAAGCTCATGGGGGAGGAAATGGTCATGCACTGGCACAAGGTTTACCAGCTCCCGACGCTTTCGCTCCGCCTCTTCAATGTCTACGGCCCGCGCAGCCGCACCACAGGAGCCTATGGAGCCGTCTTTGGGGTTTTTCTCCGACAAAAACTCGCCGGCGTGCCTTTCACGGTCGTAGGCGATGGCACGCAAACGCGCGATTTCACCTTCGTCTTCGATATCGCCTCGGCGTTCCTTGCTGCAGCAAAATCCAGCGCCCAAGGCGAAATTTTCAATATCGGTTCCGGTCACAGCTATGCCGTGAATCGTCTGGTGGAGCTGCTTGGCGGAGATAAGGAATTCATTCCACGCCGCCCCGGCGAGCCAGACTGCACCTTTGCCGACACACAAAAAATCACCTCTCGCATTGGCTGGACTCCCTCCATCCCATTGGAACAAGGTGTCGCTCGCATGATGGCCGTCATCGAGGATTGGCGCGACGCCCCGCTTTGGAATCAATCCACCATCGCCGAAGCCACGGCAGACTGGTTCAAACACCTCGGACATACTTCATGAACAAAAGCCCCTGTTTGCAGATTGACTTCTTGATGTAAGAAACTATCTTACTTTTCATGACAACCATGCTTTCCAGTAAGGGGCAGCTCGTTCTTCCATCCCCCATACGGCGGCTTGACCGGCTCCGCAGCGGCGAGTCTTTTGAAATCGAGCGTGTGGATTCTGGAAAATACCTCCTCACTCGCAAATCTCCGCCATCCAATCAAGGCTTGGTCGATCTTCTCGCATCCTGCCCCGTGAAAGGCTGGTTTGAGCCGATCCCCTCCGAATCCACGGACACACTGTGAAATTTATTGCCGACGCCAATCTTCTGAGTGAGCCCACCAAACCTGAGCCTACCCCACAGGTTGTGGAGTGGCTCCGGCTCCATGAGGAGCATCTCGCCGTAACCCCGGTCATTTTGGGCGAACTCGAATACGGAATTATACTTCTCCCGGCGAGCAAGAGGAAAAAAAAGCTCGAAGTGTGGTTTGAAAAAATACGCGCCAGGGCTCGCTGTCTCGACTTCGATAGCAAGGTCGCTTCATCGTGGGCCCACCTGTTGGCCCACCTGAAATCCAAAGGCCATGCCATGCCAATCAAAGACAGTCTGATTGCCGCATCGGCGATAGCCCACAACCTCACCGTAGCCACACGCAACACCCGAGATTTCAAAAACGCCAAAGTTTCATTGATAAACCCTTTCGAAACAAATTGATTCTCACCTCGCATGCCTTTCCATCCTTAAAAGTCCATTCATGAAAAATCCAGACCTCAAAACTATCCTCGTCACAGGCGGAGCAGGCTATGTCGGTTCCGTGCTCGTTCCTCTTTTGCTGGAGGCAGGCTACACCGTTCGCGTCCTCGATCTCCTGATCTATGGTCCGCAGGTTTTTGATGGCATTCCCGCCAGTGACCGTTCGCGTCTGGAAATCCTTCAAGGCGACATGCGCGATGAGCCCCTCCTGCGTCAGTCACTGGCCGGTTGCGATGCTGTTATTCACCTCGCCTGCATTTCCAACGACCCCAGCTTTGAACTCGATCCCGCTCTGGGCCGCTCGATCAATTACGATGCCTTCATGCCGCTTGTGGATATCGCCAAGGAGAGTGGTGTGCAGCGTTTTATCTACGCCTCCTCCTCCAGTGTCTATGGGGTCAAGGAAGAGCAGAATGTCACTGAGGATCTGCCCCGCGAGCCTCTCACCGACTACTCCCGCTTCAAAGCGATGTGCGAGGACGAACTTGAAAAACGCCGCGCTCCCGGTTTCACCACGCTCACCCTCCGCCCAGCCACGGTCTGCGGATGGTCGCCCCGCCTGCGCCTCGACCTCTCGGTCAACATCCTCACCAACCACGCCGTCAACAAAGGCAAAATAACTGTCTTCGGCGGCAGTCAGCTTCGGCCCAACTTCCATGTCCGCGACTGCGCTGAACTTTATGTGAAATGCCTCGCCCTGCCCGCTGCCCAGATCGATGGCAAGGTCTTCAATGCCGGCTACCAAAATCTCTCCCTCAATGCCATCGCTGAGAAAGTCCGCGAAGTGGTCGGCAGCCAGGTTGAAATCGCCCATACCCCCACCGACGATAACCGTTCCTACCACATATCGTCCGATAAAATCCTTCGCGAGCTTGGCTACGCCCCCCGTTTCACGATCGAGGACGCAATACGCGAACTCAAAGACGCCTTCCAAGCAGGTAAAGTCTCCGACCCGCTCACCAATCCGCTTTATTTCAACATCAAACGCATGCAGGAAATTAATCTGGCATGACCCCCGACATTGACACGCTAAAAGACCTCTATCGCCGAATGTTGAGGATTCGGATGATTGAGGAAGATATTGCTCGTCGCTATCCCGAGCAGGAGATGCGCTGTCCAGTTCATTTGAGTATTGGGCAAGAGGCCGTTGCTGTTGGCGTGTGTGCGAATTTGCAACCAACGGATCAAGTCTCCAGCGCCCACAGATCGCACGGCCATTATTTGGCGCAAGGCGGTGATTTGTTTGCCATGCTTTCCGAACTTTACGGCAAGGCCACAGGCTGTTGCGGTGGGCGAGGAGGATCGATGCATCTGATCGATCGGAAAGCTGGATTTTTGGGAGCAGTGCCTATAGTTGGAAGCACTCTTTCGATTGCGGTAGGTTTTGCATGGGCTGCAAAGTTACTGAAATCCGGCGCCACCACAGCGGTCTTCTTTGGTGAGGGTGCAACAGAAGAGGGAGCGTTTTCAGAGTCCTTAAACTTGGCCTGCCTGCACAAGCTTCCAATCCTTTTTATTTGCGAAGACAATGGTTTTTCGGTCTACACCGACATTGAAAAGCGCCGCCCCTCATCATTCCGATTTGAGGAATATTTTAAAGGCCATGGAGTTGATTTTGAGGAGACGGATGGCATGGATGTTCAGCGAGTTTTCGAATCCACAAAAAGTGCCATTGCGAGGCTTCACCAAAAAAATCTTCCTCAAGTGCTTTATTTTAAAACCTGGCGTTACTTGGAGCACTGCGGGCCAGATCCGGATGATCACTTGGACTATAGATCCGCTGAGGAAATAGAGACCTGGAAAAAAAAGGATCCTCTTTTTATAACTTCCGAGAGTCTCACAGAAAAAATGTCACGATTTGATTCTTGGCATTCCAACTGTGTGGCTGAAATCAGGAGCGAAATTGACTCCGTGGTTGAACATGTTCGATCTGCAGCTAATCCTGTTCCTGAAACCCTGCAGGATCACCTTTGGGCGAAAGCCGTTTAACCATGTCTTCAAAAAAAGAACTCACCTATGCAGAAGCCATTCGGGAAGCTACCGAGTTGGCAATGCTTGAAGATTCTCGTGTTGTGCTCATGGGCTTGGGAGTTCCTGATCCCAAAGGCATTTTTGGAACCACAGCTGGGCTAAGTGAAAAATTTGGTCCAGAACGCGTATTGGATGCCCCCATCTCGGAAAATGCCTTAACGGGAATGATTGTCGGTGGGGCGCTCACAGGTCTTAAGCCAATCCTTACTCATCAGCGTGTGGATTTTGCTTTGCTTAGCTTGGAACAGATCATCAACCAAGCCGCCAAATGGTATTACATGTTTGATGGCCGTGGAGGGACTGTTCCTATCGTTATTCGTATGATCATTGGAAGAGGTTGGGGGCAGGGGCCTCAGCACTCTCAGAGCCTCCATAGCCTTTTTGCACATATTCCGGGCCTTCGGGTCGTTGCTCCCTCCACTCCAGATGAGGCCAAGGGTGTATTGCTCTCGGCTATACGCGATCCCAATCCTGTTATTTATCTTGAGCATCGTTGGCTTCACGGCCTGAAGGGCCCAGTATCTGTTGGATCCGAAGGTTTGCCATTATCTTCCGCGCGGGTTGCTAGGGAAGGTAAAGACCTTACTATCGTTTCGTCTTCACATGGCCTCATTGAATCGCTGCGAGCTGCAGAATTTTTAGCTGAGAAAGCTGCTTTGGAGGCTGAGGTTATCGACCTGCGCACGCTCAATCCCTTAGATTGGGGGACGGTAGAATACTCTATAGCCCGCACGCGTCGGCTTCTTGTAGTTGATGAGGATCACCGACATTGTGGATTTGCGGCCGAGATTCTTGCACGGGCTGTAGAAAGCCCAGTGGAATTCGTTCAGAAGCCTCGTCGCATCACATTGCCAGATTGTCCTTCACCGAGTAGTCGATTTTTAGCTGCCGCTTTCTATTACACGCCAAGAGACATTGTTGCCGCCGCCCTTTCCCTATGCTCGCAGAACGCTTCATTGGCTGATTCCTATCCTTTGGCGCAAAATTCCGATCAGCCCTCCTTTTACTTCCCGGGTCCTTTTTAAAAGTGAAAATTCCTTACGTTGACCTCGCGTCTCAGCATCAAAATATCAAAAAGGAGCTCCTTCAAGCAGTGGAATCCGTATTGGATTCAGGGCAATTTATATTAGGAGAAGAAACGGCGTTATTTGAAAAAGAATTTGCCAGTCTTTGTGACGTTGAACATGCAGTTGGCGTAAATTCGGGGACCGACGCTCTCATTCTGGCCATGCGTTGTCTTGGAATAGGAGAGGGAGACGAAGTGATTACTACATCCAATTCTTATCTGGCCAGCGCAAGCTCGATCGCTCTTGCCGGGGCTATGGTGAAGTTTGCGGATGTAAGGAATGATCTCAATATTGATCCACTGTCTTTGGAAAAAGCTATCTCTCCCAAAACAAAGGCCGTTGTAGTTGTTCATTTAACGGGTCGGCCTGCTTCAATGGATGAGGTGCTGGATATTTGCAAAAGACATAATTTAAAAATCATTGAGGATGCCGCCCAAGCAGTTGGTGCAAAATACAAGGGGAAACCTGTTGGATCTTTTGGAGATGTTGGTTGCTTTAGTCTGCACCCGCTCAAAAATTTAAACGCTTGCGGCGATGCGGGAATTCTTGTCACAAAAGATAAGAGCATTGCAGATCGTGCTCGATTACTTCGTAACCACGGGCATTCGAGTAGAGATAACTGCGTGGAATTTAGTATGGTTTCACGCTTAGATTCTCTCCAAGCCGCCATTTTACGGGTTAAACTTCGGCATCTTGATGAGGTAACCTCGCGCCGTCGCGACAATGCAAAGGTTTATCTTGAAAAACTCAGAAGTTGCCCCTACATTTGCTTGCCTGTTGATAGCCCAGAGGAAGTTTCTGTTTACCACACTTTTGTTATACAGGCGGAAAGACGTAATGAACTCAAATCATTTTTGGAGGCTCAGGGAATAGCAACAGCAATCCACTACCCTATTCCAATTCATCTCATGGAGGTCGGCAAAAAACTGGGCTTTCATCCAGGAATGCTCCCCAATACTGAGCGCCTAGCATCCGTTATCTTGAGCCTTCCTATTTACCCGGAATTAGGAAAGGATTCACTGGCTTTTATTTCTGAAAAAATCATCGAATTTTATAATTAACTTACCCACCAATGAAAGTCCCTTTTTCCTACCTCGATAGACAATTTTCTGATGTTGATGACTATTTAAAAGATATACGAGAGCTTGTTTTAAGTGGTGACTTTACGCTCGGAAAACCTCTCGTAGAATTTGAACAAAACTTTGCGAAGAAAGTTTCCATGCCTCATGCCATAGGAGTCGGCACAGGCACCGATGCACTCATCATGCCCATGAAACTAAGCGGCATTGGACCAGGCGATGAAGTGATCACCACCACAATGACCTTTTATGCGACGGTCGGAGCCATTGTCGCTACTGGGGCAACCCCTGTATTAGTCGATAGTGAGGATGGTTTTCTTATTGATCCTTCAAAAATTGAAGAAGCCATTACCCCCAAAACAAAAGCCATTTTAACTGTAACCTTTTCTGGAAATATTCCTGAAATGGATGAAATCGCTAGGATTGCCGAAAAACATAATCTTCTTATTTTTGAGGATTCATGCCAGTCCATCGGAGGCGAGTTTTACGGAAAACCCATGGGTTCATGGGGAATTGCAGCTGGATACAGCCTCCATCCGCTAAAAAATCTGAACGTCTGGGCCGATGGAGGTGTGGTCGTTACGCAGGATGCCGAGATGGCCCGAAAGTTGCGACTTTATCGCAACCATGGGCTTATAAATCGCGATGAGATTGAAATGTTTGGCATCAATTGCCGCCTCGATACGATCCAAGCGGTTGTTGGAAACCGATTGCTGCCACAACTGGAGTTCATTACAAAAAAACGAATCGAAATTGCAAAAACTTATGATGAAGCATGGCAGGATATTGCAGACTGCATCGCGCCGCCAATAAGGCGTGAGGGGGTGCGTCATGTTTATCATCTTTACATGGTCCGCGCTCAAAGGCGAGATGACTTACTTCGCTATCTCATTGACAAAGGGATCGAAGCCAAAATTCATTATCCTCACCCCATTCATATGCAACCAGCCGCCAAGTATCTCGGGTATTCTAAAGGTTCATTCCCCAAAGCCGAGGGTGATTGCCAACAAATTATAACATTACCAGCCCACCAGCACCTCACCGCAGAGGAGATAGAATTTACTATTCAGACTGTTAAGGGATTCTACGGCAAGGCATGAAAACTCAATCAATGCAGAAATTTTCTTATGAGAGTCTTGTAAAAGACTATGAAACGAACCTTGAAACGCAAACACGGGGCTTTAGTGCTGGCTTGCCTTGGCTTGAAACTTGGGTTCCAGATGATGATGTTCTTGCCAGTATCAATAACCTCATTGAGGCAGCACAGAATGGCGGAATAGATTCTGTTGCGTTAAGTGTTAAAATGGAAACGCTGAAATTGCTTTCCGAGAATAATCTCGCAGCTCATTTTTCACATCTCGGGAAGATTTTTATCAGAAGCAGTGAAGAAGAGGTTATTATAGAGATTTCAGATCTTCAAAAAGCCATACTTTTTTCAGACGTGCGCGATTATTACAAGACGGCGCTGCGACAACGGCATGATAACCTGAAGTTTTCACTTAATGCGCCAAATGACTCCGTTGTTTTTGAAAATCAAAATGGTTGTTTATGGTTGGAGCTTGGCGAACAAGAACCATTGGTTCGAGAGGCTGGATTTTCCCCTTCGCCATTGTGTGCGCCATCGCTTGTTGCGGCTATGGATATTCTTTGCGAAATTATTATCGGCTTGCCTCTTCTTGAGGTGCGTGAGCATGCGATAGTCAAACTTGAATACCGTCTGCGTAATCGTGAAAAACATCTTCCGGTCCAAGGAATCATTCTTCCGCAAAATGCGGATTCTATCTTTTTAAATGTTAGCGAACTGCTTATTGGATGCTTGCATAAGACGGAAGTCTATAAAGTTCGAGAAGTTAATTTTTATGATCCAGGACCTAGCAAGGATTGGCTTGCCCGCTCTCCCAATGATCGTGAAATTGAATGCCAGCGCGCAGTGGATTCCTCATCAATCGAGCTCCTTAGCTATGCAAAAGGAATTCGCATTATTGATGCCCATAAACCTTATGCAGTTACAATTAAGTTCGAAGGCGATGCCACTGTCGGTGTAAAAAGAAAGGCCGCCTTGGAAATTGAAAAAATTCTCCGTAGGGACTGCGATCCACGACTCGAGGTCTTTTGTCTCGAAATGAAAGATGCAAGTCAACTAAGAAGGTTATAAGAAAACTAAACCCCAAAACTAATTATGAATATAGCAATTGATGACCATGTAGAGCGCTTAATTTTAGATGGAACTAAAATTGGCTGGCATACTGACCGGGTGCGAGATTGGATGGATGGAAAGCGCATCGCTCCTGTGACCATCGACATGGCCCTGACTCGTAGTTGCAACTATGGATGCCATTACTGCTATGCGATGCTCCAAGAAAACGATCGCAGCACAATCAATAAAGAAGTCATCACGGCATTTTTGGATGACTGTGCGGAAATCGGTGTAAAAGGCATTAGCCTTGTTTCGGATGGGGAAAGCACTATTTCTCCAGTTTTCATGCATACTTGCAAATATGGACATGAAAAAGGTCTTTCAATGGCCTGTGGAACGAATGGCTTTGTTCTGACAAAAAGTAAGTCGGAGGAACTTCTTAAGCATCTTACTTACTTGAGAATTAACATCTCCGCCGGGGAAAAAAAGCGCTACGCCGAGATAATGGGTGTAAAAGAAGAATGGTTCGACCGCATAGTGCAGAATATTAAAGACATGGTGGCGGTAAAGAAACGCGATAAACTTACATGCACAATTGGGCTGCAAATGGTGCTCATGCCTGAATATGCAGACCAGATTCTTCCTCTAGCTCACCTTGGGCGTGATCTTGGCGTTGATTACCTTGTAATTAAACATTGTAGCGATAATGAAGACGGAGACCTGGGGGTGAATTATAGCGGTTACTCCAGTCTTTATGACCTACTGCGTGAAGCGGAATCTCTATCGACAGATACCTACCAATGCACGGTGAAATGGAGTAAAATTGAAGCAGCAGGCACTCGGAGTTACCAACGGTGTTATGGGGCTCCCTTCCTGCTTCAAATTTCAGGCTCCGGACTCGTGGCCCCCTGTGGAATGCTTTTCAACGAGAAATACAAAAAATTTCATATTGGTAATATCTGCGAGGAGCGATTCAAAGATATTTGGGCGAGCGACCGCTACTGGGAAGTCATGAACTACCTCGCCAGCCCCGAATTCAATGCCCAAAAAATGTGCGGTAGTCTATGTCTCCAGCATAAGGTTAATGAAACTCTGGACAAAGTTGTTAAAGGAGAGGCTGAGTTGTTGCCATCAAGCGGCGATATCCAGCATGTGAATTTTATTTAAGGTCGCCAAATTTCCATTGAAAGACGGTCTTTCTATAATTGTTCCGGCCTACAACGAGGAAAAAACCTTGGCCGACTCCGTGGCATCCGCATGCGCGGCGGCTATGCAGGCTGGAGCCGATTTTGAAATTATTATTGTTAATGACTGCAGCACGGATCGCACCGCAGTCGTAGCCGAGGGAATTGCCGCTAAAAACCCAAGGGTTCGCGCCTTATCCAATCCTGCCAACCTTGGTATGGGCGGTGCCTTCAAAACTGGGCTGCGCGACGCCAATCTCTCGCATTCTATGATTTTTCCTGCGGACAACGAGCATCCTATTGAAGGCTTGCTTCCCATTTTGAAAGCGCGAGGCCAAGCCGACATCATCATCCCGTATGTCACGAATACTGAAATCCGAGCCCGTCATCGCAGAATTATATCTTGCTGCTATGTCAAGTTGATAAATATTCTATTTAAACAAAAAATACCTTATTACAATGGACTGGTTCTTCATAGAACAGACTTATTGAAAAGTATATCTATTGATACAAATAGTTTCTCATTTCAGACGGAAGCAATTCTTAAATTGCTTGAACGCAAGGCCATTTGGAAATCTGTCGGGGTTATTTTGCATGAGCCAAGCCACACAAAAACAAAAGCTTTTCGAATAAAAAATATTACTGGTGTCGGAATAACAATAGCTCGGCTTTGGTTCAGTCTTCGTTTTTAAAATACCGTCTTTAGTTTTTATTTACTCCTGAAATACTTAAGTTTTTTAAATATGCCAAAGGGCGGCGAGAATATAATGCATTCTCATCATCTGCCTGAACCAAAATGTCTATGCGGTTGCTTCCGGCCTCCGTTTTAAATACCCATTGGTGAAAGCTTGATGATTTAATTTCAGAATGATCGAACTCGCCAGAAGAACTTCGAAATTTCAGAAATTTTGGTTTTTCACTATCTATTGTCAATATATTACCAGATAGTTGCAGTTGGATTTCGGGTGGCGCATAGAGACGGATATGTAAACCATCTTTTGAAATAGGATAGCCCTCTGAGCCATCGGAAAAGCGAACCGCGCCCAACTGTGGAGTCATATCCAGAAGGTTGATTTTGTTCGATTCAAACCACGGGTGCATAAGCCGCGAAATCGGGCGCATTGCATCTTCTAAAGCGAAATACATGCTCGGCTCACCTCGGCGCAAAGTATCACGAAAGCCCGTTAAGGAAATCATAATGTGGGATACAATTCCAACTCCCAAAAGAGAAAGTGGAAAAAATTGAAAAATGCGTCCACCGGTAGCCCAGCTTTTGTTCATCGCTAAAATGCCAATCACCGAACCAAGAAGTATAGGTGGAGCAAAATCGAGCTGATATCTCATAGAGTTGCTGAACATCATAAAGGATTCAATGATTAATATCACAGTTCCAACAAAAATCAGCGCAAGACAGATGTGAACCAAATGATCTCGAAGACGCGATTTAACCCAGAAAACTGCAAGCAAAAGGAAAAGCAAAACTATTGGGCTGGTCGCCAAGAAGCCTCCCGAAACTTCTTCCAAATGGTAACCCTTTGGTAAATCAAAAGGATAAAATTGATGAAGGCGGATAAATGGAAAAACATCTGTTATTTGCGGTGGGCAAACCGCCCGGAGGAATAACCCCGGCAAAATATTGCATAGACGGTTAGCTGCGCTGAAATCCCATAGAGTGGCGTTCATTTGCTTTTCAATGCCAAAGTCGCCAGGAGAGCCAAACCTTATATAATTAAACCATGCAATGGCAGCAATACAGATTGCAAAGGGAACGGCCATTGCGAGTCCGGACTTCAAGGATTCACTGTTGAAAAGTCCCTGTTTCCAAAAAAATGCCAGCCATAACAAAAACAAAAAAATGCCTGTGAACAGATAAGTTAGTCTGCAACCAAAAGCGAGGCCGAAGCACAGGCTGGCAGCTGATAGCAACGGTAGGGAAAGCTCCCCTGTAGCGGCGTCTCTATGAGCGCCGGCATGTTCAGGCCTCCATCTCTGCCAAGCGGTTAAAAGAAAACAAAGCCCCAGCATCGAGAAGAAGGCCCCTGCCGCAATAGCTACCTCATAAACAGTGGGATGCCTGAGTAGGTAAGGGGAGGTATTGGAGAGCCCCAGCCCCAGAATCGCAAAAATCAGCAGCCAGCGGTTGCAATTCGGAATGTAGGACTTGACGCAACGGAGGAGGATGAAAGTGGAACACAAAAACAATCCGTAACAGTAGAAAACCGTCGCCAGCGGTTCAGAAATCTTTCCAATTCCCAGCCAGCGAAAAGGAATGAAAAGCGTCAATGTCGGAACCGGCCCGAAATAAAGATAATACCTCCCGTTGTGCAAACTCAAGTCCAGAATCCGCCAAGGAGCGTTTTGCTCAGGATCAATCGGATTTTTCAGCTCCAGCAACTCCTTGGGCGGATCCAGAAGCAAATCGGCCCTGCCGACCGAATAAGCATCCGCCATTAAATTGTAGAATCCATAGTGATGCGGCGAGATGTCCGGAAAAAGACAAGGCGTGGGAACCTGCTTGTAATACTCCTCCGGGCCGATATCAACGATGAGAGGAACACCATTGCTTCCTGCTGTCCAGATGTAGAAAGCGAGAACCAGAGTGCAGATGCCAATCAAAATCGAATTCCAAGCAGTCGTTTTCTCTAAAAAAGAATTCGATTGCTTTTCATCTCGCTTAGGTTTGGAGGAACTGAGAATTCTGTTTTTAGACATTTAAAAAAATATCATGGAAAAATGTAGTTAGGCTAATCTTTCTTACTTAATACAATTAGCAGGCGTGCAGCAAATACATTCGGGAAAAAACTACATATCCTATCAATGAGGACCATTAGCGGTTCCAAAAAACGGGGACATAATACTGGACCGCTAAACCCACCCGTTGCCCAATACGAAAGCGAGGTAATTTTTTTTAGATCGCACATGTCCCAATCATTTAGAATCTGCGGAACTTCCTTCAGAACAAAGACTCTGTATGCGGAACCTTGAGCTGCAAAATAGCCCGCCCTTTGTATCTGTTCGTTAGTTGCAGAAGTATCGTTAATTTTAAGCTCAAGGCCCAGAGGTTCATGGTGAAACTTTCCATAAACAATTCTACCAAGAACACTCATCGCTGGTTCCATAATGATCAGTTTTCCGCCGGGCGCGAGCACTCGATGAGCTTCCTTAAGTGCATTTACCGGGTATTCCAAATGGTGCCACACATCAAAAAGGATAAGATGGCTAATCGAATTGTCGGAAAAACTTAATTTGTAGGCGCTCTCAACCCTGTCAATCCATGGATTTGGAAATAAATCTGTTATCACGCAATCGGGGATATGTTTTTTGATGTTGCCAAGTCCAGATCCCAGTTCGACGATCATTCCACCCGTTTTTGGGTCGATGTGCTCCTTTATTGCTTCGTAAAATTGGCCGTATGCTTTTTGTAAAAGCGGCTTTTTTGCCCAAGATTTTGCATTCTGCTGGATTTCGTCATTGTGTTGACTGATTTCTATATTTTTTGGTCGCATAGAGTTGCGTTATAAAAATCAAATAAATTTCAGCTTTTTTGCTGCGAAAATCACCATGCGAAGAAGCAAAACACCGTGTCGCCAACGCTGGATATTTGTAGTGCCGTAGCTTCTTTCTTGGTATCGAATGGGAATATCACAGATTTTCAGGTTGAGCTTATCTGCCCCAAACAGCAAATCGAAGTCTCCAAATGGATCAAAGTCTCCAAAATAGCTTCTATTTTGGATGATTTTTTGGTAATGAGCTTTAGAAAGCACTTTTGTGCCGCAGAGTGTGTCTTTCGTGGGTTGTCCGAGTAAAAAGGTAAAGATCAGGCTGAATGTCTTATTGGCACACATGTTCAAGAATTGCATGGCTCCCTCGCGCATCGGATAGACCAAGCGAACGCCATTTGCAAAATCTGTATGACCTCGCACGATGGCATTATAAAATTTCGGGAGATCCTCGGGTGGCACGGTAAGATCAGCATCGAGAATCATGAGAATCTCGCCCTTAGCCACAGCAAAACCATCGCGCACGGCATTGCCCTTTCCTTTGCCGGTTTGTTTAAGAGTTTGAATGTTTCTCTCGGGATAAGATCTTTGAACCCGCTGGATTTCTTCCCAAGTATTGTCTTTGGAATTGCCTTCGACAAATACGATTTCGGTTCCGAGGCCCATATCGGGAGTGCGCAGAACGGCTTCTTCAATAGTTCCCGCTTCATTTCGCGCTGGAATAACGACCGAAACTGTTTTCTCTGCCAACCTTTTTCCCGACAATCTGGCGGTGATAAAAATGGAAAGACAAAGGGGAGGAAACAACGGGGCAAGCCATGCATTGAAGAATCTCTCCAAGAGAGGGATCCGCACGGGACACAATACTCTTGGCTGAACTTTGATGGGTTCCCAATCTGCCAACCGGAGAAGATTGAGGACATCATCCTTGGAGAGCCAGTTGCTCGGGGGATGCTGGGCTTGGAGACCGAGAAAATTGGCGATGGCCAATATTGGGCGCCAAAGCGCATTGTAGAAGTTTAAAACCAGTCTCGTGTCACTATGAGAATGCGTGGCAAGGCAGGCAAAAACACTTTGCACATCTGTTGCTTCATTAATCGTCTCAGAGAGGATGATGTAATCAAAAGTTCTCCCTAATGTTAGTTTCTCAGCCGCATGAACTTGAAAAATGCCATGGGGGAGATTTTTTTTTGCAGCTTCAATTTGTGTTGAGGAGATATCAACCCCATGCACGTCTCTATTTGGAAGTAGTTTGAGTAGGTGCGCGCCTCCGCAACCAACTTCCAAGACCGACGCGTTTTCAGGAATAATATGGCGATAATAGTGTGCTAATATGGAGCGATAAGATAGGGAAGGCGCAGTTAAATTAGCGCATGCAGAGTCGTAGTGATTAATAACAGATTCAGAGTCCTGTGTAAAGGCAGCGAATTTCATTGCAATGTAAACGAATCTGTGTGCGTAGAGACATCCGGTTATTCACTTGGTGCTTCTGGTAATTTGATATGAAAAACCGTTGCGCCGGCTTGCGCAACCCATCCCCCTTTAACTTGACACCCTGGCACCCAAGATGTAGCCCAGTTCAAAGAATTGGCTTGTTGGAACTCGGGGAATCTCGTAATAACCCAAGCCTCCTTTCCCCAACCGATCTGCGATATACCTTCTTGGCTTAATGGCTTGGAGAGAATGATCATAGGGCGACCTGGATTATAAATATAGTAGGAAATGGCCATCCATATAAACTGGGGCCAGTAGACTTGGTCGTTTTGGCCAGCATGAGGTAAGATGAGTGTTTCATTAGGTTTACCATTCTCTTTTATGAGATCAGCGATTTCAAACCATCTTTCCTTATAAGGAGTATATACTTTTGGGATATTTATGATTAAGAAAATAGACAGAATTGCTGGGAGTAATGAATTATAAATAGTTTTCCATTTTCCGTTAAATACGCCGGCACCTACAATCATATAAACGGCGGGAGCCGCCAAAAGCGTGTAGCGAATTTGGGTAAAGTGGAAAGTTTCTCTTTTTAAGTCCAAAAAAGCAACAAATCCCATGGTGCATACTAACCACAGCCATGGGAGAAGTAGATTTTTTCTCCAAAATATCGCAACGGCTGGTAAAAGATAAATGAGTAGGGTCTGGGGTGGTCGCGTTATAAACTCATTAGGCAGATGAAAAAAAATACGCTCGAACCACCCTGCAACTAAATCCGGTATCTGTTTTGCGATTTCTGCATTTTGGCGAAAACTATCGTATTTATTAAACTCCAGGCTTGGGCCGAAAAATTGGTTCCACATTTGAGGGCCCCACGCAGCAAGGAAAAGGACTCCTCCAAAAGCGAAGCCAGCTAGTGTATAAACAAGCGCTTTGCCTCTCAATCGCAGGGCAGCATATATGGCCATGGCTAAGAGAAGGCCAAAACTAAAGTAATGCGTGAATGCGAGAGCGAAAGAAAATATACCAAGCAGTGCCGCGCGCTGAATGGTTGGCCCGAGCTTTTCTATTCTTGTCAAAGTGAATACTGCGAATAAACCTAAAAGTGTTAATAAAGCATATCCTCTCACTTCTTGAGCGTAAATAATCTGAGGAGAAGCAAGGCTCATAAGTAGAGAGGCCCAAAATGCAGCGCATCTGTCAAATAGTCTTTTTGTTAGAAAAAAAATTAAAACTACCGAAGAAATGGAGCAAAACAAAGAAATACACCGCACGGAAAAAAAGCTATCTCCAAATAGCAAGCGCCAGAAGTGCAAGGTTATATGATAGAGTGGTGGATGAACATCACTATTGGCATGAAAGCTCCAAATTGTGCTGACTGGCAGTGTCGAATCTATAGATGAATGATTTCGTGGGCTTTCTACAAAAACATCCATTGGATAAAGTTGACTTTCGCCGCCAGTGTATTGGCCGGTGCTTATTCCGATGGAGGCAATTTCATCCATCCACATGAGAGGGCTTGTGGAGTTATAAAATCGTAATGCTGAAGCCAAAATAAGAATGACCCCAAGCAAAATCCACTCCGCTTGTCGCGAATCCAGCCATATCATGAACAGGGAGCGCGGTGTCTCGTTTGTATGGGCCTGAGATGGCGCTGTCTTGGTTTTCTTCTTACTCATAGAAAAATCGGAAACTAAATTGCCTGATCAAGATTGGAAAGAAAAAAATGGGAATTTGATAGAAAGTAATGGTGAGTCTTTTTACTCACTGGGTCAATGTTTTTACAAGTCAAAGAAATAGACACAAAACTAATCCACACAAACCGTCATCGCTCTGGCTGCAGCACCGAGTTGGCGCACGGCTTGAGCGACTTTGCGGATGCGGCGAGATGCAGTTTGGCTGATGCACATAAGATGATCTTGGATAAAAACGGCCGTGAAATCAACTCCAAAGTTATTTTTTAGATGGAAGGACAGGGTTTGCAAGATCAACAGGATGCGATGGGTCTTTGTGGCTCTTTGAGAGAAAGTTTTGAAAAATCAGGTTTCATGCAGAGGCGAGGAGAGCACGGAGGTTAGGCAGTATAGGCGAAATTGTTTTTTAAATTCTGTTAATTGACTCGCTTTGCTCACCCTGCGGGCAAGCTTCGCTTGTCGATCTCCGCTACGCTCCGGGTTTGTCTAAAAAATAATCAAAATCAAAGGTTTAATATTTGGATGGCTGAGTGGTCTTTGTTCCATTCGATAATTTTTTTGTCCACAGTCATCAATGGGAGGCCGAGGGTCATGGCTGTGGCGACGATGAGACGGTCTGCCGGGTCGCCGTGGAATTCCGACAAGCGGGAACTTGCGATGCAAA
>Ga0214921_10004386_pt1 | contig 20806 bp, 45 predicted proteins | sample LL1505_MetaG_FD_177992 | JGI IMG/M metagenome (GOLD analysis project Ga0214921, IMG submission 177992) | Freshwater microbial communities from Lake Lanier, Atlanta, Georgia, United States - LL-1505 | ecosystem: Environmental > Aquatic > Freshwater > Lake | place: USA: Georgia | collected...
CTATTCCAGGAGGATGGACTGGCGCAGGGTGTGACTACGCTGGAGATCCAAGGGTCTGGGGACAAAACTTTAGTTGTAATCTAAACACATTTTCTTCTGGATCTGGAGCAACACAAGAACAAACCAATGACTACAACAGTGCACTTGCTGCAAAAAACTCAGCCCAAGATGTATATAATGATAAATTAAATGTTTATAACCAAGCAGTTTCAACATTAAATGGTTACAATCAAACCCTAACTAATAAAACAACTGAATATAACAATTCAGTTTTAAATGTTGCAACGGCATTGCAAAATAAAAATAATGCTATTGACGCATATGAGCAAGCAATTAATAATGTTAACAGTGCAATTGATAACGCATGGCGTTACTATGACGAGCAATCACAAAGAGAACTTAATGCTGCTATTGCTCAAGCAGCAGCCAATGCTGCAGCCAATCAGCCTACCCCAGAAGCCAGCCCAGATCCAGAACCAACTGTTGCCCCCACACCAGAGCCTTCTCCAGAACCAACTGCTGAGGAACCACCTACACCAGAGCCAAGCCCTGAACCTACAGCAGAAGAGCCTCCTACACCAGAGCCTTCTCCAGAGCCTACAGTGGACCCTACAGACCAGCCTACACCTGAGCCTACAGCAGAAGAACCACCAACTCCTGAACCTACCCCAGAAGCAACTGAAGAGACAACTGAAGAGCCTGCTCCAGAACCTTCACCAGAACCTGGTCCAGAGCCAGAACCAGAAGAGAACCCTTGGAATGAACCAGATGTAGAAATTACTGATGAAGTCTTAGCAGCACTTGTTCCTGAAAAGGGAACTGGAACAAAAGAAGATCTATCTAATGTTATTGCTAACCTTACAAGCAAAGATAATAAGTTAGTTACTCTTTCCCCTGAACAAGTAACAGCAGTTAGCCAAACACTCAGAGCATTGACTAAAGAAGCAAAGGCTGAGGTTGCACAAGACCTTGGTATTAAGCCTTCAGAAGTTGCACAAATTGCGGAGCAGATGAAATCTAATCCAGCACTTGCAGAAGCATTTGTTGAGTTTAATGATAGAGAAGCAGAGGCAGGAGAAACTGCAATGCCATTTACATTAGCAGATGCAGTAACAGAAGTACAAACAGAAGCATTTTTAGCAGACCCACTTGGAGCAGTCTTCGCAGTGGACCCAGTAGAACTCCTATCTAATTTCTCTGAGTTAGGTATGGATATGACAGACGATCAGAGAGAGAAAGCGCAAGAAGTAATTGTCCCAGTGATCATCGTATCACAAATTGCAGGGGCAATGATAAGGAGGAACAAATGAAAATAATCAATAAGGCCATAAACCTGGTAGGCAAAATGCTAAAGGGATTAACTAAATGGTTTAAAGACGCAGGTATGGAATTAATTGCACAAGCATTCACCCTCCTGGGCTTCTTTATCGCATGGCTAACTTTGACGGGATCAGCAAGAGACATTGTTGGTATTGCTGTAATGGCAACAACAGTTATCTGGTTAATCACAATCCCGCTAAGGAAGGAGAAATAAAATGGCAGTTAAAAAAGTAGTAGAACCCCCAAAGCAGGAGCACCCACAGAAAGCAATAACAAATATTCTAATGAGAATTCTTGCGGTATTTGCAGCATCAGGACTATCAGTCTTGGGAGCAGGAGCCGTAGTAGGAATTGACACAGTTCAGGCAGTTATGCTTGCAGGACTCTTAGGCGTAGCAACAGTTATTGAAAGACTGGCAAGGGCTTTTTTGGACGATGGAAGGCTATCATTAGCAGAAATAAATGATGCCTTTAAGTCTGTAGACAAAAAGGCTAATTAGTCATTATTGACGGTAGTTGACAGCCCTCTCTGGGCAATGGTATACTTAAGTATCACCTATCTGGAGAGGGCTTTCGCCATGACTTGTATTGCAGTTGTACGCCATGAAGATAAAATTTACATGGCTGGAGATCGTGGAGCATCAGATGATGGTACCATTCTAGCACTTGAAGCACCAAAGGTTTGGAAGATAGGTCCATACCTTATTGGATACGCTGGGTCAATGGACGGAGAAAGAATCCGTTACAACTTTAAACCAACTGCACCCAACATTAAAGACACAGATAGATTTATGCAGACAAAGTTTATTAAAGAACTGCGTGAATTTTATAATGAGTTCTGGGTAGACACATCTAAAGATGGAGACCTTGGTTTAATTATTGCAGTTCGTGGAAACATTTATGAACACAGTTCTGGAGATATGTCTTTATCTAAGTACACACTTCCATACCTTGCTATGGGGTCAGGAGCAGAGTATGCATATGGGGTTTTGTACGCAACAGATAAGCAGAAAAATGCAAGGAACAGAGTAATGCAAGCAGTAAATGCTGCTATTAAATTTAACCCATCATGCATGGGTCCAGTTGACATTGTCAGTCTTTAGGAGTATACTTTTAATATGAGCGAAGAATTTGAAGAGATCTTGAGGGACATTCAAAACATAGAATCAGATTTTGACGAGTTTGAAATCTGGCTTGAAAACGGTATTGAAAGAGGATGGGTAACAGAACCATTCTGCAATACACATGAAGGTGATCCATATATGGATGAAGAAGAGCAGCAAGAGTGGGAAGCAGGCGGAGACCCATGCCAAGTAGTTTTAAAAATCAAACAATAACAACAACAAGGAGAAATAAAATGAAGAAAGCACTACTAGCATTACTATCAATTGCAATTGCATTTACAGCACTTGCACCAGCACAAGCACAAGATGAAAGAGTCTTAGCAATTATTGACTCTGCTATTAACTCAAGTAAGTTTCCATCAATCATTCAAGAAGCATGTTTTACAGCAAACGATAAGTTTGCTTTAAATGTTGGTGGTTCTACACTATGTCCAAATGGTAGCACATTCATGGAAGGCAAAGGAGCAGCAGGCAATACAGTCTGGCCAGCATCTGTCAATAATCCAGTTTTTCATGGAGATGCAATGGTTAAGTCTGCATTAACAGTTGATCCTAACCTTAAGATTGTATTTGTAAGAATCTCTAATTTAGGCAAAGATGGTGGAACTAACCAATTCTCTAATAGAACAATTGAATTAGCAATAGATTGGGTTTCAAAGAATGCAGCAAAGTACAGTATTGATGCTGTTTCAATTAGTCAATCAAACATGGATTTTAATAGATGCCTAAATGATGCTGTTACTGTTGAGGCTATTGCATCTTTAACATCTAACAATGTTCCAGTCTTTGTTGCAACAGGAAATGATAAACTACGAGACAAAGTTGGATTCCCTGCATGTGTTAATGGTGCAATCGGTGTTGGAGCACTAGGCAATGCAACACAACTAGAGACAGCAACCAATACGGGTCCTGGACTTGACATGGTTGCACCTGGCAAGGCAAGCATTACTAAGTATAATGGTTCACCAACAGACACTGCTGGTAGTTCTGCAGCAACCGCAGTTTCAGCAGCATCATATGTAAAACGCAACACCTTTAAAACTTTTGGAGAGTATCTAACATCTCTTCCAAAGATTTTAATTGGTACTGCATCATATATTCGTAACTAAACAGTAGTCCTGGGCATGACTAAAACTGCCTGCCTTGCCCTATAACTCAGATGGTAGAGTGCCGAACTGTTAATTCGGATGTCCCTGGATCGAGGCCAGGTGGGGCAGCGTGATATAATAGAAGTACATGTCAACAAGGAGGAATACCATGGCAGCAAAAGGATCAGTAGAAGCAATCATTGAGATTGCAAAGAAAGAAGTGGGCACAATTGAAGGCCCCAAAGATAACGAAACAAAGTACGGTGCATGGATTAAGGTTAACTTCCAGCCATGGTGCCAATCATTTGTTTCTTGGGCAGCATTTACTGCGGGAGTAAAATCATTCCCTAAGTCTGCATCAACAGTAGCAGCAGCAGATTGGTTCAAAAAGGCTGAGCGTTGGTCAGATGCTCGCAATGATGATCCACAAGCAGGAGACTGGATCTATTTTGATTTCCCAGAAGATGGCGTAAATCGTATTTCACATGTTGGTATTTGTATTAAGAACAACGGTGACGGAACTATTCAAGTTATTGAAGGAAACACTTCAGGAACTGCAAAGGGAGACCAGCGCAACGGAGGAATGTGCGTAGAAAAGACTCGTGCATATGTAAAGAACAACAAGAAGAAGTTGGTTAACGCTGTAGTTGGTTGGGGTCGTCCAGTTTACACTGGTGAAGAGAATGCTCCACTACTAAATAAGATTGCAGAATCTGTTAAACCAGCACCTGCAAAGCCATCAGCACCAAAGGAAATTAAGCCAGTAGCAAAAAAGTCTTCTGGTGGCGGAGGAAAGGGACCAGTGGCTCTATAATGGAATCAACAAAAAAGTCATCAATTAAAACAATTACTTGGGAAATTTTTCACCTTGTAGTTCTTTCTGGAATCATTTATTTATTTACTGGTGAATGGGAATACGCAACTCTTGGTGCACTTATTTATATTGCTATTGAAACATTGGGATATTTTGTACATGAAAGACTATGGGCTAAATTTGGAAAGGGGATTAAATAATGCGTATTAAAATTATTAGGTTTGTTGTAAAAGCGCTTGGATATGACTGGGGTGGCGATAATCTTAACGCACCTGTTTGGACAGTAAAAGCAAAAAAGAAGAAGTAATCTATGGCACTGTACGAATATGATTGCATGCCATGTGCACAAAGATATACCAAAGAAAGATCTATTCAAGAAGACGATCCTGGATATAAATGTGAGACTTGCAATCACACTCTAGTTCGTGTATACTCTAATGTAGGAGCAGTATTCAACGGTAGTGGATTTTATTCCACTGACAATCGGAAGGTATAATATGTTTACAATGATTAAAGATGATGTTAAGCGAGACTGGTTACTATCACCACATGATCGATGTGATAGATGTAATGCTGAAGCCTTGGTTAAGGTTACTGGAATAAGTGGAGACTTATTGTTTTGCGGACATCACTACAACAAGATTATGGCTATTCCAGATGGCTACAATAGCATGATGTCATTTATGATTAGCATTGTTGATGAGCGAGAAAAACTAACCGAGTAATGAAGATTCATTATATGCTTAGAGATCTTGATTCTGATCCTAGAGCATTAAAAAATCTTTCTACTGTTTTAGAAGACTCTGGTTATCATTCAGTTCTATTAACTTTTCACTCACAACAAGCAGATTATTTTATAAAGTCTGCTGCTGCGCTTAAACCAGGGGATAGATTAAAGTACATGATTGCGCTAAGGCCATATCATGTAAGTCCTCAATATTGTTCAATGATGACTAGGGCTTATAGCCAAATAGACAAGGATAGGCTTATAATTAATTGGGTTGCTGGAGACTTTCACACAAGAGATGATGAGCCAGAGTTGGAGTTTGATGTTTTTGGAGAGTCAGAACTTATAGACACGATTCAAAAAAGAACCACCTACTTAAGAAATTTTGTAAATATGTACAAGATGTATTGTCCAATGGAAACAAGGCCACCAATGGTGTTTAGTGGTTTTTCTGATTATGCTTTAGAAACAACAAGGATGTTTGATGGTACGTCTTTATGTATGCTAGATACTTATAGAGAAAATATAGAAAAGTTTGATGGGGTTAAAGGTAGAATGGTTAGTGCTAATGTTACTATCCTGGAATCAAACAAAGACATTGAAGAGTATAAAGAAAAGATTGTTTCAGTTAATCCTAGGCACATAAACTTCTCAATAATTGGAGATTATCAAACAGTCAAACAAAAAATAACTGAACTTAAAAATGAAAAAATAACTGATCTATTATTATTTACTAACAGCCCTAACTTTGATCTATCCTGGAACCAGCAAAATGACATGATGGTAAATAAACTTGTTAAAGAAATAAACAGTGAGGCTAGAGAACATGATAATTAATGAAAAAGATTATGACTCACTACTGTTTGTTCATATACCAAAAACTGCAGGCTCTTCAATTTCTAAAATATTAGATGAAAATAATCTAGACAACTGGAAGAGAGAATGGCCAAGGCATCACGATCCATACTCATATTTAAAAGAAGCAAACCTAGTAGACGAGAAAGTCTTTTCTTTTGCTGTTGTAAGAAACCCCTACACAAGAACTTATAGTTGCTACAAGCAATACAATAAAACTAATCAAACAGACATCTCTTTTGCACAGTACTTAGACAACATTAAGCAGGGAAAAATATCTACAATAAGCCCACTACTTCACATACCCCAGTCTTTTTATATCATGGACCAGGATGACCTGCAGGTAGAGAGACTCTATAAGTTTGAGAATCTAAAAGAGTTAGAAGATGAACTTGGCTGGGAACTTGGATTTTACAATGTAGGCAACTATGTGGTAGAATCGTATATAGAAGACTATACTGATAAGGAAATAAATATGGTTCAGGACTTTTACAGTTCTGACTTTATTAACTTTGGATATTCTAAAGATTTTAATCAGACCCTGGAGGCAAGATGAGAAAGACACTGGAAGACTTTAATTTTAAGCAACACAGTAGGTATGATGTTGAACCCATCAGAAACTATATAGATAGTTTTTCTGACGAGTGGTTTATTAATACATCACGACAAGACAACTACTATGTTCATAAGGATACTAACTCATACTTTGTCTATACCGCAGATCTTATGTGGAAAGAAGGAGAAAAATTTTCTACTCAGAAAACATCTAACGATGCTGGGCTGCTTGAAATTCTTGAGCCAATAATCTCAGACCTTGAAAGAATCCACAAGGGTGTCAGAGGGATGGTGCTTTTGATTAAGTTAAAAGCAGGTCAAGATATAGCACATCATCATGATGCAGGAGACTACCTTATGCTTTCAAGAAGAAACCATATCCCAGTAGTTACTTCCGATAGTGTATTCTTTGGTGTAGGAGACGATAGGGTTAAGATGGGTGCTGGAGAATGTTGGGAAATAAACAACTCAAGAACTCATTATGTAAATAATGGTAGTGAAATAGACAGAGTGCATTTGTTAATTGACATTATGCCAAACACAGAGATAGGTGAAAAATGATTATTCAGATTATAGGTCTTCCAGGTTCAGGAAAGACAGAGTTAGCCAAGGCACTCAAAGAAAGAATTAATGCTATTCATCTTAATGCAGATGAAGTTCGTGCAACTGTAAATTCAGATTTAGGATTTAGCCCTGAAGATAGAATTGAACAGGCAAGACGTATGGGAGAGATGGCAAGACTTATTGCTAAGCAGGGTGTTGCTCCAGTAATCGTTGACTTTGTATGTCCGACAGATCTAACTCGTGTAGCATTTGGTAAACCAGATATCCTTATCTTTATGGACACAATTGCTGAAGGTCGTTTTGAAGATACAAATAAAATGTTTGAGCGTCCAGAATCAGTTGATTTATATTTTACTAATCATGAAAAAAATGCTGAAGAAAAAGCATCTCACATCATTAATAAGTTTAGCCTACATGATTGGTCTGCACCTACAACTCTTATGCTGGGTAGGTACCAGCCCTGGCACGAGGGCCACCACGCCCTTTACAAAGAGGCTGGCAAGAGAACTGACCAAGTACTTCTTGGAGTCCGTAATACCTACAATACAAGCGAAAAGGATCCTCTTAAATTTGATCAGGTAAAAGAATATATTGCCAAGGATGACTTTATGGATGGTGCATTAGTATTAAGACTACCGAACATTACTAACATTGTATACGGAAGAGATGTAGGATATAAGATTGAACAAGTAGATTTGGGGGCAGACATTCATGCTATTAGCGCTACGCAAAAACGTAAAGAAATGGGCATCTAAAGTCTGGAACTTCATCACTAAGCCAAGCAAAATTGAGTGGCCATCATGAATGTAACCAAACAAAGATCAGCATTAAAGGCTATTACTTGGCGTATAATTGGTACAGCAGATACTTTTGTAATATCTTGGGCAATAACAAAAGAGCCAGTTACGGCTGGAGCAATCGCAAGTTTTGAGGTATTTACAAAGACAGTCCTTTATTACTTCCATGAGCGTGGTTGGAACAAAGTTAAATGGGGAAGAAAGTAATGACAAAGAAAATAGTTGTTGTTGGTGGAGGAACTGCTGGATGGCTTACTGCCCTCAAAGCACAACGATCATACCCAGACTTAGATATAACAGTAATTGAATCAAAAGACATAGGAATTCTGGGAGCAGGAGAAGGATCAACCCCATTTCTTGTAGACTTTTTTGACCATTTAGATATACCCCTTTCTGATCTAATAAAAAACTGTGATGCAACAATTAAAAATGGAATTAAGTTTACAAATTGGAATAATGATGGAGAGTTTTATTACCATGGTTTTTCTACAACAGATAGATCTCTAGGTTTTGAAGCCGTATCTAACAAGTATCTTTCCAATAGTCCTCTAATTGTTGCAACCCTTGCGTTAAATGATAGCATCAATGAGATAGATTTTACAGAAAAAATTTCAGAAGCCAAAAAAGTTCCTTTTGTTTTAGAAGGTAGTAAAAGAGACTTTGGTTTTGTTTCTAAAAAAGATCCTATTGATGATTATAAAAAAATAGGAAACATGTCTCTACATATTAATGCTGTTAAACTAGCAGATAGACTAAGAGAGATCGGAACAAAAAGAGGAATCAAATTAGTTGACGGCATAATAAAAGATGTCTTGCTAGATGAAAAAGATTACGTAAAAAGTTTGGTCCTAGATAACAATGAAAAGATCTACTGTGATTTTGTTTTTGACTGTAGCGGATTTCATAGATTAATTATTGGAAAAGTGTATAATTCTAAGTGGAAAAGTTATGCAGATTTTCTTCAAGTTGACTCTGCTGTACCATTTTTTGTTGAGATGACAGACAAAATCCCATCCTATACAGAAGCAATTGCAATGAAGTACGGATGGATATGGAAAATACCCTTACAAACACGATTTGGTTGCGGGTATGTATACGACTCATCCTTAATATCTGAAGCAGAAGCAATAAAAGAAATAGAAGAATTTTTAGGCTACGAGCCTGTCTATCCAAGAAAAGACAAGGGTGGTTTTAAGTTTAGTGCTGGATGTTACGAAGAACCTTGGATTAACAATTGCGTTGCAATAGGTCTTGCAGCAAACTTTGTTGAGCCACTAGAAGCAACATCCTTATGGGTAAGCATGGTTGGTTTAACTAATATATTTTCTAGCCCAGATTTTTTGATAAACAATTGTCAAGAAATAAGATCAGAGTTTAATAAACTTATTTTAGATATGAATGATGATGTAAGTAACTTTATATATTTTCATTATATGACTTTGAGAAAAGACACCGAGTTTTGGAAAAAATTTACATATGAAAATGCACCAAAAAATTTACAAGAAAAAATTAACAACTGGGAGAATAGACTTCCAAACAAACTTGACTCTAGTGAATACTGGTCAGCAAATAGTTGGACATTTATCGGGTCTGCACATAACACAATCAATAAGGATGTTGCAAAAGCATACATAGAAAATTCTGCAGACTATAAAAAAGGTGTTGACATGTATGACTATTACAAGAAATATCAAGACTACAAGGTGTCAGAATGTGTAGATCACAGGCAATTTTTGGAGGGATTAAAATGAAATTTAGAACACAATGGATAACTGCTCTTCGTAGCATGGGCCACAAGTCTTATTGGAATAAGCCTAATACCGTAGAGTTCTTTGCCTTTATGACAAAGGCAGGAATTATTATTCCAGGTCTGCTATTTAATACCCAGATCTGGTGGCTTTATATTATTGCTTTGGCAACAAGTATATCGCTTATATGGTCATCAACAGTTAAGACATTGCCAACTATAATCTGGTTTAATATAGTGTGGTCAATTCTAGCATTAACTGCTATAATTAAGTATTGGGTCTAAGGGGGCACAAATGTTTGAATATTATGTAAAAAAAGTAATAAAAGTTGTTGATGGAGACACCATTGACGTAGATATTGATTTAGGGTTTGACATTTCTTTTAGTTCAAGAGTAAGACTGGCTGGTATTGATACACCTGAGTCTCGCACAGCAGACAAGGCTGAAAAGGCTTTAGGACTGGAAGCAAAGGCTTATTTGAAGCATGCTATTGAGTCTTCTAAGTCTGTCGTAATCAAGACTGAAAAGATGGATTCATCCGAAAAGTATGGTCGCATTCTTGGCTGGGTATACCTTGATGGAGATACCGTTTCTATTAATGACAAGATGATCAACGATGGACATGCTTGGGGATATATGGGAGAAACAAAGGTCAAAGATTTTGACGCTTTGAAGAAGGCAAGAATAAAATCGGGGAAGTAATGAATATAAAAAGTCAAGCAATGGTAGAGCATTTAATTATGCAAGGTGCCATAGAGATGGCTGGAATAGATGAAAAAGGCGAAATGCTTTATTCAATCACAGACAAACTTGAGTTAGTCAATCCAGAAATCTATGCAGAACTAACAGAACAATATAAACATCACATGTTTCAAATGATAAAGCAGGGCCCTAAAGCCATGAACTGGAGACTGAGGGTTTAAAGAAAAGTGATACAATCATTACCTGGGGGTGTTTATGAATAACTTGTATGGAGCGTTAGCCTTAACTGTTCCCCTATTATTAGTAATAGGATACATAATGTTCTTTAAAAGGGGTACAGTTTATGAGCCTATGATGACTCAATCTATGATTCATAATCAATACTCTATGAGGAAAAAATATATTGAAAAAATAAACAGAAAAAGTCAATCAAAAATTCGTCAAGAAAAAGAAAATGTTAGAGTTATTATTGTTGAAAATGAAGCCTATTGGATCAAAGACAATGGGTTTTATACAGCACCAATGGTCAATAATTTGATCAGCAAAGACTCTGCAATACAAGTTGACACGAGCACTATGGATAAGGTACAATTAGACAAGATGTTGTTCATATTAGACAAACTAAGAGAAGGAGTAGGAAATGATAGTAGGGGTACAGGGAACGCCTAGTTTCACTAACTATAACATTTTTCTTAGAGCAATGGCAGTTGCCTTATCTGAATTAAAAGAAGATGAAAAAGAGTTTTATTTATACACTGCGGGTCCAGGAAATATTAGCGCAATGGCCTCAGAATTTGTAAATCTTTCTGAAAGAGGAATGAAGGCTAGAGGAAAGTCTATTAAGTTGTTTAGAGTTACTCCTGAATGGGTTGAAGAAAACATAAATAGTTTTAATCACTTTGCTTTTGTTGCTAATCCAAAAGAACAAGTTTCTAAAGTAGTAAACTTGTCAAGATCAAAAAACATCAACACAAACGTATACAACTTCTAAGGAGTACACACAATGATATCAATTAGTTCTCTTGAAAAAATGGAAGCAATTGTTTCCAAGAACAGCAACCTTTCCTGGGATGGATGGGATGTTGTAGAGATGGTTAGGTCAGATAAGGCCTTTGCATCAAGCCAGGGAGCATTAAAAAATAATGCTTGGCACTTAAAAAAGATTTTTGTCGTTTCTAGAACTGGATGGGAAATACCTGACAAGTATGTAAGGTAGCATGAATAAGTATGAGTGGAAAGATAATGCCTCATGCCTGGATTATGATACAAATGTATTCTTTGACAAGTATGAAGAAGACGAACTTCTAAGACCTGCAGTAGATCTTATATGCTCTAACTGTCCTGTAAGAAAAGAATGTTTTTCTGTAGGTATATCTGGAAAAGAGTGGGGAGTTTGGGGTGGAGTGTACTTAGAAAATGGAGAAATATCAAAAGAATTTTCTAGCCATAAAACAAAGACCGACTGGGGAATAACATGGCAGTCCCTAACAATGGAGTAATATGTATACAGATCAAATGAGAAGAGCGTTCAGATCTCTTAGATGTCCTGAAGGATTTTCTTTAGAGTTAGTAGATAATGACACATTCATAACTGTAAAAGCAAAAGAAAAAGACTTTATGTCTTTAGAAACAGTTGAACTTAAAAAGCAGGCTGTAGAGTATATGATCCGTGTTAAAAAAGCACTAGAAGATAATGGAGCGATTGTTCTATTAGTAAGAGAGGGTGGAAAAGAACTATGATTGAGTTAATTTTTATATGTATCTTGTCTTCTTTAACCTTGCTTTTCTTATCCCTATATGTTCTACAAAAAAGGGCTAACAAGGTTCTTATCGCTAAAACTTTAGAGGCTTTGTTGATGCAGCAATTAACCAGTAATATAAATAAAACAGATAAAGATCAATCTAATGAAGATTTTTTAAAATTTGTTTCAGATTCTCGTGATTGGGCATATCAATACATAGAAGAAGTCCAGTCTGGACTGAAGTTATTTATTGATGAGGTTGGTCCACAGATTGATTACTATAATAAGTATGGCTCAGCAGTTGATGGTATGATTGCCCCTCATGACTTTGCTCTAAAAAAAATCTCTTCAGAATTTGAAAAGTTAAAAACTCTTCTACCAGAAGATTATGATAGAATAGTGTGATGAAGTTTTATTATTTTGGTGGAGTAATCGGAAATCCTGGGGATCCAAAAGATCCATCCAACCTAGATAACCATAACTTTTCTGGAGTGATGTTTACACATGATATCCCAGAAGGAGACATGTTTGTAAAGACAGCAAAAGATATAGAAAAAAGCGAAGACATTAAATACTTAGTGGCCATTCGTCCATATACAATATCTCCTCAATATCTTTCAATGATAAATAGATCTATGGACAGAATAGATAAAGGTAGGCTTCAGATTAATTTAATTTCTGGATACATCAAAGATCATGAAGATGGTGTTGGTGGTGTTGTTGGAGATGTCAATGATAAATCTACTTCTCTTGACAGATCAAACTACATGATAGAGTTTCTTAAAGTGTTAAATGAAATGGATCAAGACAAAGACTCTCCAGGATATTGGCGTGACCCAAACCATAAAAACAAATTAGATATATATGTATCAACAACTAATAGTTACGTCTTTGCAGCAGCAAAACAGTATGGTCATAAGATTATTTTGCCTTATCACATTTATGCTCGTAGAGGTTGGTCTGATTTGGTAGATGGCTCTTCTGTATCGATTCCTCTTGAGTTAGAAGATATGGAGATAATGATTGCAATTACACCTATCATTAGAAAAACAGAAGAAGAACTTGACCTATTAACAAACCATGTAGTTAGACCAGTCTGGAAAAAAGGAGAGGTTCCGCAGCCCGTGCTGGATGCTGCTTACCTCACATACGATCAGTTTGATGATCTTGTAAAGACTCTTGAAAGTAGAGGCATAAACCATATGCTTATTAATGCCGTACCTTCAGAAGAAGTAAACGTAATAGTTCCATTTATTAAAAAATATGTAGAGGAAAATAAAAGATGAAAGATGTGATACTATCAGTATTAACAGGTTTTGGATGTGGCGTCGTGTTTGCTGCATTCAAATTGCCAGTACCAGCACCACCAGTTTTTGCGGGAGTCGCAGGAATTATTGGTTTATGGATTGGCTTTACAGTACTAACAAAAATAATATCCTAGGAGGAAAATTATGAATAAACAAATCAAAAACGCACTAGCGTCATACGGAAGATCAGTACTTGGAGCAGCAACAGCAATGTATGCCTCTGGTGTAACTGACCCTAAGACACTTGCTTACTCACTACTTGGAGCACTAATCCCCGTAGCATTGAGAGCAGCCAACCCTAACGATCCTGCATTCGGCAAGATGCCATCTGTAGAAGAGGTAGACAGAGCAGTTAAGACTGCTAAGGTTGTTAAGAAAACCGCAAAGAAGGCTCCTGCAAAGAAGTCATCTGGCGGAGGAAAGACTCAGCAAGTAAAGTAATTTTACTATAGATCAGCAGGCTTGTTATTTGACAGGCCTGCTTTTCTATGTTATAATATTATTGCCTGCCCAAATGGGGGGAATTAACTTATTCGCTTGAAAGGGGAATAAAATGGTAGTAGAAACAATGCTGGGTCTTTTAGATGACCCATTCTTTAATCGATTCAATCAAACAGTCAGAACAACACAAAATAACTATCCACCTTATAATGTAATTAGGGTGGGAGAAGACCTATTTATTTTGGAATTTGCATTAGCAGGTTTTGACAAAGAAGATGTGTCGATTACTGTAGAAAACAATCAACTAAAGGTTAGCGGACAGCGATCTGAGGTTGAAGAGGACAAATCTGTGACATTCTTACATAAGGGAATCGCAGCAAGAAAGTTCTCAACTGTATTTAACTTGCCAGAATATATGGAAGTTGAATCAGCAGTATTCTCAAATGGTATTCTAGAACTAACTCTAGAAAAGCACATTCCAGAAGAGAAGAAGCCAAAAACTATTGAAATTCAGTAGTATAATAAACTATTCCGTCATGATACATGCAGTTGCTTTTAGCAACCTTATTGCTGAGTACGGATAAGCCAGGGTCGCACCCTGGGAGACCTGAGCAAGTCCATAAACTGCTCCATTACTATGTTACAATATAGTTGTCCCACACAGGACCTTAGTGATGGATTAGTTACCCATTGGATAGAGACCGTGGCGCAAGTCAGGTGAATTGCCTGTGTGGGGCCTTAATATTTTCACGGTATAATGATAACAATGACTGACAAAGAGTTAGACACCTATAATAAGCAGCAGTATAAAAAGATGCTTGCTAAGATAAAAGAGGATTCTGGCTGTGTGGATTGTGGAATCAGTAATCATATTATCTTAGACTTTGATCACATAAGGGACAAAAAATACAATGTATCCAGAATGATCCATGATGGTTTTTCATGGAGGGCTATCAAGAAAGAGATTGAAAAGTGTGAGGTAGTTTGCGCCAATTGCCACAGGGTAAGGACTTACAACAGGCTTAACGGCATGGTATAATTATTATATGTTAAAAGAAGGCGACTTTGTTATGGGATCAACCTCTGAGGGGGTTATGCATGGCGTTATAGAGCACATCATGACTGAGGGTGGGACACTTGGTACACCTGGATCAGAATATGCTTTGGTTTCAATGCCACCAGAAAACCCAGCAATGTCAGTTAGAATACACAAAGAAGAAAACGGTACATGGAAGCCAACAGCATACAGTATTGGCATGATGTATAAGGATGCTGAAAAAGCAGATATGGATAATCACTCAATGGATTCAGAAGTTGCTATGGCAATGTACGACTCATCAATTGGTAAGGCCTACGAAGGTTGTGGCTGTCCAATGTGCAAAGAACTAAATGTAACCTGTGAAGAATGCCCACAGTGTCAGGCTGGAGAGATGAAGTCGGATTGCTGCGGTAATGTAAATAAGCAAGCACCTTGTTGGGATGGATATGTCCAAAGAGGAATGAAGCCAGGAGCAGACGGTAAGCCAGTTCCTAATTGCATACCAGTTGCTAAATCAGATAGTTGGATTGACTCTCCATTTAGAATGGTAAAGTAATGCCAAAGAAAAAAGCAGCAGCATTTAATCCTATTCAGATTAAAGATGGATGGATTGTTAGATTATATAAAGATGGTCGCATTAAGTCTAAGATAGCACCATACGAACCTAAACATCCCAAGAAGTAGCAATGTCAAAGTATAACAAACTATACTTTTTACATATTCCAAAGACAGGTGGAAGGTTTTTAACAAAATATATACTTCGCCCAATGGAAAATATATTAAAAGATAATGGCATAGAACTTATAAAATCTCCAGAAGATATGAGACAGCATGCTGGTTGGCCTGAATGGATAGATGATCAAACATATGTAATTACAGTTTTTAGAGAGCCTTGTGAGTTTTTTGTTAGTTCTGTTTGTCATGCAGTAGCAGGGAAAAAGGGTTTGATAGATCAAGAAAAATGGCATATCATAAAAGAAGAAGGAAAAGATCTTCGTGTTGATAAACAAGAGTTATATGACACGTTGTTGCGTTGGGAATATATTAAAGATTTTCAATCTCAAAACTTTGCTTTAAGTCCAGATCCTGAAAAAATGTCTATACTGCATGAGTCTATGGCTAAGCATAATAAAAATGAATTATTTGACAAAGAAGAAATTTATAAAAGAGTCAAAAGAGTTAATTTAATGATCAGACATAAAGATCTAAACGCTATGGATTACACATTGCTGGTTAAAAAAATATCAGAAGACTTAGGCGTAGAACTAGATATTGATTTATCAGAAATTGATAAAACATATTTTAAGAATGATGCTTCAAAAAGACTGTTTGACTCTTTAACTCAAAGCGAAAAAGATCTAGTCCTTGAAAGTTTTACTCTAGATAAAAAGATATACGAAGACGATTCTTTATTCTGGAATCCTGCTAAATAAATAAATAGTTTGTCATACAAAATTTAGGAGGGTGTGGTGTTGCAACATAAAGCATATATGTTTCCCGACACATACCCTTTAACCACACCCTTGCTACCATTATAGCATCCCTGGTAGGATTCGAACCTACGGCCTACACCTTAGAAGGGTGTCACTCTTCCACTGAGTTACAGAGATCTAGTACACCAGGTAGGACTTGAACCTACGAATAGCCGAATTATGAGTTCGGTGCCTTAACCAACTTGGCTACTGGTGCAAACAAGATTTACAGATTAAAGAAAAGAAATAGTACAAGAACACCAAGACATACAAAAAGAAACTTAACTTTCTTAGTCTTTGGCCATTCATCTGGCACTCTTACTTCATTCATATTTCCTCCAAGTAGTTATTTAATTAGTAATCCAAAAAATGTTCCAAGCAAAAAACATAAAATTCCAATAGTAGAATGATAGTATGTTTTCATATGTTGTTTAATAATATAACGCTTTACTTCTTTTGATATTTTATTTACTTCTTCTTGATTTACCACAGAATCTCCAATCTATTTATTAATTTTTATGTGTACTTTTTTTTAGACCAGTCTTTTCCTTTATAACTTGTTATACCAAATCCCATCATATATTCTTCAACATACTGATCAAAGTTTTCTTTCATTTTTTCATTTGTATACTCTACAATTTCAGACTTCCATGACTCATTTTTTATAGGTATTAGTTGAGCATAAGGAGTTCCTGCAGGAATAGTTCCTTCCCATCCTTCTTTAAAATAAACAGGAATGTTTCCTGATCCAGTTAAAATACTATAAGAGTCCATAAAGCCAGACATAGTCTTAAATGGCAAGTTTGGTATATTTATTGGACTTGTTAAGAATATTGTATAACCTTTAGGAACCTGTGCTGACCAATTTAGAACCCAAGTATAAGGAATTTCATAGTATCCGTCTGGTTTTGGCAAACCTTCCTCACCTCCACGCAGTTTACAGAATGCAAATCCTTTTATCTGATTTGCGTCATCTCGGCTCCATGCACCTCCTAATTTTACTGTTACAGGTTGCTTTTCAGGATTTTCATGATTAGTTTTAATTGTAATGTCGCAAGGCGTAAACAAATAGTATCCTGAAACAAAAACATCAAGCAACGCTGGACATGATTTCCAAGATGGCATTCTGCTTGGAACTGTGTTTCCGTTTTCACCTTTTAAAAAAATTAAAGGGTATGTACCATCCTCATTCCTAACATGCTTGTCTTTTTCTAAAAACCAATTTGGTATATGATTTTTTACTGGTGATGGCCTATAGTCTTCAGATTCGTTGTTTAACTTATGACACGAGTGAAACTTAATTATGTTATCTGTCATTTGCCATCTGCAAAGAACCAAATACAATCTTTTTTCTTAATTCTAATTGTTGACGCTCAAACTTAGAAAGATATGGCTTAGCCTGTATTCTTTTCTTGTTCTTTGTTGCTCTCTTAATCTTATGCTGAGATACTTTGTTGTTAGACTTTCTCATTTTGATCCTTGATTTTCTGCTACGCTGTCGCATGGACAGATAATTGATTCTGGAAGTTCGTGAACCTTGGTTACAATAGTAATCATAGTCTCACACTCAACGCACTTATAAATCTTCTTAACTCGTTTGCTCATAAACTAATCATACCATATTGAAGTGTGCGTGTCAAGATTTGTCTCCATCCCATGTACCAATCTTAGTGGTAGGAATTCCATACTGTTCCCATAGCCTAATTACATTAGGGTTGTCGTCCACTGCATGAAAAATATTCCAATGTTTCTTAATCTTAAGTAAGATATCTTTTTTAACATCATAGTCTGGTCTATTGTCATCGTCCTTACGCATATACAGTGCGTGATGCCCAATGTCATTTTTTGCAAGCCAATAAGAGGTTAGACCACGCCAAGTTTCTTTTCTTGATGTAACAATAATAACGTGCATTTGATCAAAGAACGCATGATTTAACATCTCTACCACTTCTATATTTGGCAGGGCATCCACAGAAGCCTCATGAAAAGCCTCATAGTCCCTATTAGAGCCACGAACATAGTGAAGGTAAGGATCTACATTAGCCAGGGTTCCGTCTACGTCAAAGATGCATGCAAGAGGTTTCATGTATTAATTATAGCCTATCTCGGAAACTATGTCAAATATATTATATTATGCTAAAGCATAGTTGCTAGTATTTATAAGAGATCTTTTTCCAGCAATTAATTCTTCAATTTCTTTGCAAACTGCAGCGTATTCTTCTTCAAATATTTTCATAGATCTACCAGGACCAACATCAATACGCTTACCTTCTTTTGCTGCTGCTTCTTTGACTCCTCTTTCTGAGTCGTAATTAAGTACTGTGCACTGGTACCACTTAGAAATATAGCCATCTCTGTCAATAAGATACTTTTCAAAGTTTCCACCTTGTTGTGTACCACCAGTATCCATGTTTAGCCAATAAGAATAGTATTCTTTCTTATTCACAATTCCCAATTCTTGTTCTTTTACTTGCATTGTTTCCATGTGATTTGCAACCTGCTGGTAAAGTTCATGAGGGGTTTGTCTTGGTTGACCCAAACCATTTACTTTGGCATCACCATTGTGAGGATTTAGTTCATTAACAGAAATATTTGGATTTGATGCTACCATCTCTGAGTACTGAAATGTTGTTCCATAAACATCTTTGCCATAGTTTGCTGAATCGGCACCGCAAGTTATTCCTTGGGACCATTTTCCGTGAGTAATTCCAGGACCACAGTAATCATTTGTAGGGATAGCAATAACTTGGAAGTCATCTCCACCATATGTGTCTTGTAGTCTTTGTAAAATTTCCATCTGGTTTGCGTTTCCACAACCAACAGTTGTGTTTACTAGCAAAGTTACCTTACCCTTGAATTGATCTAAAAAGTTTGGCGTATCTTCAGCCGAGTTGAGCGGGATATCATAAATAGATTTCATATTGATATTATAGCACTATTTAATGATTAGACTTCATATGTGCAGACATTGACTCGTTAGCCATTATGCCCCAGCGAAGGTTCCATTCTTTTTTGCAAACGGGACAGATAAGTATCCTACTCATCTTTATCCCAATAGGCTTTGCCAAACTCGTCATAGTCATCCCACCCCGAACCTTCTAGGTCTTTTTTCATTTGTTCTATATCAAGTTGATAGTATGTTCCCCACCAACTATAAGGTTTATTAAGCAGTACCCACATTTTTGCGTGGTACTTATGACGAAAGCCTAGGTCAACATCTAACTCTTCTTCCAACATTAAAGCCTTAAACAAGTGATTACCAGCAAACCCACCACAGAAGTTGCCTATGACTCTTAGTGGCCATATTCTAGTCTTCTCTATCTTCGTCATTTTTGTCATCTGTTACTCAAAATCCATTTGTTTTTCAAACCATTGAGTCATATAATTATCCAGTCCTCTTGCAATTTTTGCTGCTTCTGTACGCATACCTAAAGCATTTGTAATTGATGTCTCAATAGGTATTGCTTCTATAGCCCTTGCTATTTCTTCTCGTAATGTCATATCATCTATACTCATCTTTGTTCTCCTAAAATTAGTCTTGATCTACCTTGTATGTCATTATAAAATAACACAATAAATATGCTGCAATAGCCGTTGGTATTAAAAATAAAGCATTAATCATCATTTAGTTTCCTTCCATATCAATTGAGTAAAACTTTTCCAAGACAACTGTTCTTTGTCTAAAGCCTTCCAGTACCTATAGGATCGAATATAAACAACAGAGTATGCAATCGCAGCAAAGATAAAACCATACTGCTTGGTTACTAAGGCATAGTAAATCCACATAGCCTCATTAAAGGTAGCCCAGATCCATGCCCAGATTTGTTTTCTGCCAACAAAATAAATTGCTGCAACGCCACTTAAAGCAAGCACCCAGGATGCATAGTCATTAATCCATTGTTCCATATATCAAGTATACCTTAAAGTTAGGGTTTAGTCAACTTGCTTTTGTTTCCACTTGGTTTTTACCCAAGTGCCTATTTTATTAATGCTAACTTTTTCTCTCAGGACTTCTGCAAAGTCTGTGCTTATCTCAGATCCAAGGTACTCTTCACCTGTTTCCAAGTCAATCAATTTCCATTTTCCAGGTGCTTTAGTATGAATAATTAAATCAACTGGCTTATCAAAAGAATCAACCTCAGATCCATCCTTAAGTATTCTTGTGTTCATTTACGATACAAGGCCCATAGATAAATGAGTTAAGCACACATCTGCAACAATATAGTCAGAGTGATCTACGACAACATCGTAATGAGTTGCGTCTTTATCACAAAAGAAACACTTAGAATTATTCATATACTGATTATATCATGTTTAAAGTTGTTCAGGATTGTCTGTGTTTATGGTATCTTTGGGCACCCAGATCTTTTTGCCATCTTTCCAGACAGGCCAATAGCCAAGGCTACGCCAGTCCATACTCATAACTTTAGGATCTTTTGGCATTTACGCACCAAATCTTTCCATCACTCATGGTCTGGTGTGCTTCCCAGAACCACTCTGATTCTTTAGAT
>Ga0214921_10004387_pt1 | contig 20803 bp, 19 predicted proteins | sample LL1505_MetaG_FD_177992 | JGI IMG/M metagenome (GOLD analysis project Ga0214921, IMG submission 177992) | Freshwater microbial communities from Lake Lanier, Atlanta, Georgia, United States - LL-1505 | ecosystem: Environmental > Aquatic > Freshwater > Lake | place: USA: Georgia | collected...
TGACGAAGACCCTGCGGTGTTGGCATACAAGTATGCAGACGCAATGATGGAGGCTCGTAAACCAAAAGAAGAAATTGGTATTAAGACTGTGCGTAAAGGTAAAAGATATGACAAAACGGCTTGAACCCATACCTTTTGCAGGGATGGTCGAGGTAGATGATGAAGACTTTGATAAAACGCTTTTTAGTAAAACACAAAAGGAGGTGGCAGATGAACTTGGAATAAGTAGAGGTACAGTAGGAAATGTAGAAAAAAGAGCGATGAAAAAATTTAAGGAAAAATTCATTGCTAAATTTAACAAAGACGATTATATTTAATTTAACAGGGAGTAGTATGAGAACTAAATCATTAAAAACTAGAAAAGTTTTGGCTTATTTACAAGCTAATCCATCAGCATCACTAACTATGGTGGCTAAGAAGTTCAAGATGACACCATCGTATGTGTATAAACTTAGTAAGGATGTTAAACCTTTAACTAAGAGTTCAATCAAAGAAGAAGTCATGTCTTTATCGGTGGCAAACCGCATAAAACTGTTACAGATGGCTAAACTACACACAGAAGATAATATCAATCATCCTCCGCACTACAAAGTAGGTGGCATCGAGACGATTGATTTCATTGAGGCGAAGAAACTAAATTACAACCTTGGTAATGTTATTAAATACATTACTCGTGCCGACCATAAGGGCAGTCGTAACGAGGATTTGAAGAAAGCCCTTTGGTACCTTAACCGTGAAGTCAGTAAACTAAGTAAGTAGTCCTTTTGGGGAGTTCGCTTAACGGTGCGCTCCCCTTTTTTGTAGCTATTTCATATCTTATTTAATGCCACTAATCACACTAGACTTTGAGACTTATTACGATAAGGACTTCTCCTTGCGTAAACTCACGACCGAAGAATACATCAGGGACAAGCGCTTTGACACGATTGGTGTTGGAGTGAAGATTGACGATGCAGATACAACATGGGTTAGCGGTACTTGTCAGGAATTAAAACCTTACCTGATGTCGTTTGATTGGGCTAACTCTGCGGTGCTTTGCCACAACATGCAGTTCGATGGCGCAATCCTTGCGTGGAAATTTGGCATCATCCCCCACATTTACTTTGACACCCTATGCATGGCTCGTGCGCTTCATGGGGTAGACTCTTCAGCATCATTGATGGCGCTTGTAGAACGCTACAAACTTGGCGCAAAAGGTACAGAAGTCGAACAGGCACAAGGTAAGTATATAACTGGCTTCACTTCTAGCGAGCTTGAACAGTATGGGCGCTACTGCATCAACGATGTCGAACTAACAAAAAAACTATTTGATGTTATGTCTAAGGATTTTCCCTTGGGCGAACTAAAGCTAATCGACATGACGCTACGCATGTATACCAAGCCTGTGCTTGAGGTAGATGATGCTTTACTGATGGAAAGGTTAGACGAAGTCCGCAGCGAAAAGAGCGTGTTACTCCAATCCCTCATGGAAAAACTGAAGTGTGAGACCGAGGAAGATGTTCGTAAGAAGCTAGCAAGTAACAAGAAATTTGCAGGACTGCTGACAGAATTTGGAGTTCAACCACCGTTGAAGACTAGTAAGACAACAGGCAAGGAAACCTTTGCGCTTGCTAAGAATGACGAGGGTTTTATCGCCTTGACAGAGAGCGAAGACCCATTCATACAACAACTGTGTGCGGTGCGTCTTGGTACTAAATCTACATTGGAGGAGTCACGAATTGAGCGTTTCATTGACATTGGCAAGCGTAATAAAGGTCGTCTTCCTATTCCTCTTAAGTATTATGGCGCTCATACTGGTCGTTGGGCTGGTTCTGACAAGGTTAACTTTCAAAATCTCCCCTCCCGTGATGTCAAAAAGAAGACGCTCAAGAATGCAGTCGTAGCGCCTGATGGCTTTGTAGTTATTAACTCCGACTCCTCACAGATTGAAGCTAGGGTGCTAGCTTGGCTTGCAGGGCAGGAGGACTTGGTCAAAGCCTTTGCGGAAAAGCAGGATGTATATAGCCTGTTTGCCTCCGAGGTATACGGCAAGAAAGTAACTAAAGAGAATCCCGTTGAGAGATTCGTGGGTAAGACTTGTATCCTCGGTCTAGGATATGGGACTGGCGCAAGCAAATTACAACACACGCTAAAGACTACTCCCCCAGGGGTTGAGTTGGATGAGGATGAGTGTAAGCGAATAGTTGATTTATACAGACAGACTAATGACGGCATCGTAGGTCTGTGGCGAGAGTCAGAGGATGCGCTAGAAAGTATTTTCTCTGGAGTGAAAAAACCTTATTATTTAGGACAACACCGTTGCCTAACTGTCGATTCGGAGGGGATTCTTTTGCCCAGCGGTTGTTATATCCGATACCCCAACCTCACAGTCGAGATCCAGAATAACAAGCCTCAATACTCGTATAAGTCTCGTAGAGGAGAGATTACTCTATGGGGTGGCGCGGTAGTTGAGAACGTGGTTCAAGCCTTGGCAAGATGCATTGTGGGCGAACAGATGCTCAAGATTCAGGAAAGATATTCTGTAGTGTTGACTGTGCATGACGCTGCGGTATGTGTAGTGCCTGAAGATGAGCTTGAGCAAGCAGTTTCTTATGTGACAGAATGTATGTCTGCAGCGCCGTCCTGGGCAACAGGTCTTCCTATCGCCTGTGAAACTAAAGTAGCACGATCATACGGGGAGTGTTAAAAATGAAAAAAGATATCCCTTGCAAAAAATGCGGTAAGTTAGTAAACCATGTATCACGTTACTGTCTGGAACATAGAAGACCGTGGAGAGAGGGGTACAAAATGGGGTTTCAGATTAGAGAGTCTGTGCTAGATGTACCTGAAGAAAAACTAATATTAGAATTAGAAAAGGAAGCAAGTTGTCCGCATATTATGGCAATAGGTCGTACCCCATTGCTAATTCGGGCGGCGAATACCATAAGAAAGTTGAGTAAAAATGTATCTAATAAAAGATGAAAACGGGGAAACTATGCGCACTGTGCATAGGCAGGAAGAGGCAAGACAGATTGTGCAAAGCCGTGAGGGTTGGACATTTAAGTGTGTTAAAAAACCAGTAAAGAAGGTTGATTTAAGTGAACTAGGGGAAGCATTATTTTGACAAATGAAAGGATAAAAATGACGACATTTACAACTGAAGACAGAGAAAACGCATCGCCTCCACATATTGTTGATAGCGGTGCTAGTGTTAAAACCCTAGCTGATTTTATAGAGCAAGAAACTCGTGTAGAGATGTTACGTCAGCAGATGCAACTATTGCTTGAGGCAACAAAAAAGCTAGAGGCAGAAAATGCCAAACTCAAAAGAGAAGTAGAGAATCTCATGGATGGTAGGTGTTAATGAAAAAATATCTACTAGTAGCGTTGTTGGCATTAAGTACAAATGTGCTTGCCCAAGGTGTCATAGCCCAAGGTAAGATAAAGAACACAACGATTGCACTAACAGATATACCATGTGATATACCAAAAACTTATATTGTGTATGTATATCAGGCTGATGGCAGGACTTCAGCAGGTTGTTGGGCATCGGATGAATCAAGGGTTGTTGTGAGCTTACCCTACGAAAGCTTGCGAACGTATTCACATGGGTTTTTTAACCAAAGGGAGTTAAGATGAAAAAGGTATTAGTTATATCAGCAGTAAGTATATTAAGTGGATGTTCCATATTTAATAGTGATCCTATAGCAAGGCTACCTAATACAGAAGTTCTTGTAGATAAGAGTACCTATGTTATGACCCGTAATGAAATGATTAACGCTATTATGGATTGCGAATCGGCTGGCACAAGACCTGTAGTTATTACTACAAGACGTAAGGTAAACGGTTTTTTATCTGAAGCACCCGTTGACGTTACTTGTATGCCAAAATATATAAAGTGAAACTCAGTTAAGGAATAGTTATGTTTACTTGGTCATTCTCCTCCCTCAAAGATTATATAAATTGCCCAAAGCAGTATCAAGAAGTCAAGGTCCTCAAGAACTATCAGAAGGAGATAACTCAACAGATTCTCTACGGAAACCAAGTCCACAAGGCATTGGAAAACTATATCAAAGACGGAGAACCGTTAGCAGAAAACTATCAAAGATTTGCTCCATTGATGGACAGCCTTAAAGAAATACCTGGGGAATTCCATCCTGAGCTTCGTATGGCACTTAATTTTGACAAGAAAGCCTGTAAGTGGAGCGCAGAGGACTGCTGGGTAAGGGGCATAGTTGACTTCCTAGTAGTCGATGGCGAGGATGCTTTTATTGTTGATTACAAGACGGGTAGCAATAAGTATGCGGACCCAAAGCAGTTAAAGCTCATGGCGCTGATGGTCTTTGAACACTTCCCCCAAGTCAATAACGTCAAAGCTGGATTGATGTTCGTCATGAATAATAGTTTTATTACAGAGGAATATGACCGTGAAACCAAGGATGACCTCTGGAATGCTTTTACCCCAGACCTTGCTCGTTTGACTCATTCGTACGAAAATGATGTATGGCAAGCAAATCCTACGGGTCTATGTGGATGGTGTCCAGTTAGGTCTTGCGAACACCATAAGGAAAGATATTGAGGAAAGTCAGTTTACGAACAGTAAGTGTTGCGATTGGGTTAGCACGAAGTGTTGCTAATGGTACAACCAGATTTCCGTTTGTGGGTTATTGTGCCGATTTGATGGAACAGATGAAAAACGAGCTAGAAGAAGCGAGGAAAACTATGCCTTATGTAACTAAACCAAGACCTTATAAGAAGGAATACCAGCAACAAAAGGCTCGTGGCGAGCATGAAAACCGCATGGAGCGCCAACGGGCTAGACGGGGTATTGATAAGAAGATGCCTGATAACAACGGCAACGGCAAGGCAGATGCACGAGAGGGTAAGGATGTAGCCCACCGCAAGGCGCTGGACAATGGTGGCTCTAATAAACATGGCACTTACATTACCACCCCTGCTAAAAATCGGTCTTTTAAGCGGGACTCTAAGGGTAATTTGGTATCTGAAACCAGCAAAAAAGAGCGCAAAAAGTAAAGTTTTAGTGTAAAGTATTTGTTTACCGTTAGACATGAGTGGGTAACAAACAAGCTCGCCTTTGGTGATTCTCAGGCATAAACCATGTCAGCTAGCCGTACTGCTTTTGACCTCCCTGTTTGAGTGGTAATGGGCTAGACGACTAACCCCCGTAAGGGGTTTTAGTTAAAACTTAGTTAAGGAAAACATGAAAATAGTAGACAACACAGCAGTTCGCTTTACGCTCCCAACAGACCTTGTGCCAAGCGTAATAAACAACATAGAGAAGAGCGAACTTATAGAGACTAAAGGGAATCTCTCAGAAGTTTTGGTTTATTGGGGTGTAGAAGAACTAACCCTACTTAATCGGCTGATTAAGTTTAACAAACCCTTACCCTCGCCCATAACGGCTAACTACAACTGGCCTGGACTGTATAAGCCTTTCGATCACCAAAGAGTTACTTCAGCGTTCCTATCTATTAATATGCGGGCGTTCTGCTTTAACGAAGCAGGAACAGGTAAAACATCATCTGTTATTTGGGCTGCTGATTATTTGATGAATCAAAATCATATTAAAAAAGTTTTGGTGATATGCCCTTTGTCAATTATGTATTCAGCATGGCAAGCAGACATTTTCAAAACCGCAATGCATAGACGAGTTGCTGTAGCGTATGGTAGTCCAGACAAGCGTAAAAAGATTCTTAACGGAGACTACGAGTTCATCGTCATAAATTATGACGGAGTAAACATTGTATTTAATGAACTAGAGAAAATAGGGTTTGACCTAATAGTAGTTGACGAAGCAAACGCTTATAAAAATGTTACGACTAAAAGATGGAAAGCATTAGCTAAATTGATGAAACCAACCACGAGGTTGTGGATGTTAACAGGGACACCCGCCTCACAATCACCAATAGATGCATTTGGTATAGCCAAACTTGTATCGCCACAAAATGTGCCACGCACAATGACAGTGTGGAAAGATAAAGTTATGCATCAACTATCACGGTTTAAGTGGATTCCGAAACATGATGCAAAGCAAAAAGTATTTGATGCACTGCAACCAGCAATTCGTTTTACAAAAAGTGAGTGTTTAGATTTGCCTGATGTAATGTATCAGACACGGGAAGTACCATTGTCACCACAGGCTACCAAGTTCTACAACGCTCTCAAGAAAGATATGCTTATACAAGCAGCGGGTGAACAAATCACCACAGTAAATGCTGCAACAAATTTAAATAAGCTATTGCAATTATCAGGAGGGGCAGTATATACTGATGACAGGGAGGTAGTTGAGTTCGACATAGCACCACGCAAGAACGCTCTACTAGAAGTTATCGAAGAAACAGAACACAAGCTAATTATTTTTGTACCGTATCGACACACAATACAGTTAGTTTGTAAGTTCTTAACAGAGGAGGGAATCACAAATGAAATCATCAATGGCGATGTACCTGCAAAAGAACGCAGTCTAATCATCAACAGATTTCAAGAATCAGACAACCCAAGAATCCTTGTAATACAACCGCAAGCTGCGAGTCATGGAGTAACGCTAACGGCTGCGAATACTGTAGTGTTTTGGTCTCCTGTTACTAGTGTTGAAACATATTTACAATGTATTGCTCGCATTGACAGGGTAGGTCAAAAGAACAAGATGACAGTAGTTCATTTACAAGGTTCGCCAGTTGAAAGAAGGATGTATGAAGTGTTGCAAAATAAAGTAGATATGCATGAAAAATTAGTTGATTTATATAAGTCAGAACTCGGTTTAGGAGAAAACAAATGAACACCGATCAGTTAGTAGAAACATTCATCACGTTAAGAAATGAGCGTGACCGTTTGCGTAATGAGTATGAAGCAAAAGATGGTGTAGTAAAAGAAGAGATGGCTAAGCTTGAACAGGCTTTGTTATCTATCTGCAACGAAACAAATGCGACAAGTATCAAGACAGATAAAGGTACTGTGATTCGCAAATTAAATGAGCGTTACTTCTGCACGGATTGGGAACACTTTAGAGACTATGTGCTTGAACACCAAGCCTTAGAACTTCTAGAGCGCCGTATCCATCAGGGTAATTTCAAAGAATTCATCACTGAGAGACAAGACGAAGGTCTACCTCCTGGTGTGAATGTTATGCGTGAGTTTGGTGTTACCGTGCGTAAACCAACAAGCGTTTCCTAATAGTCTATTTAGTGGAGTTAAATTATGAGTAACGAATTATCAGTTTTATTAAAAAGCAACCCAGCCCTAGTTACAACAGGATTAGATGAAGATACTTTAGCCGTTGCAGGTGGTAGTGTAGCTACTACTAGCGGTAACAAGCGTATCTCAATCGCTGGCGGTGTATTCCGTAAGATGGCTAACGGCAAAGAGATTGGTGCTATTGAAGACCGTCATATGAACATTATTTTTGTGAAGATGGCGCATGACCCAAGCCGTACGTTCTATGCAGAGGCATACAAAGAGGGAGAGAAAGTTTCTCCTACTTGCTGGTCGTCTGACTCTAAGAAGCCTGATGCTGATGTTAAAAGCCCAGTAGCTTCTACTTGTGACCAATGCCCCAACAGTGCAAAAGGTTCAGGTACAGGCGGTACAGGTACTGCGTGTCGTTTGTCTTGGAGAACTGCAGTTGTTCTTCCTAACGATCCAAAGGGTGACATCATGCAGTTGGTAATCCCAGCTACGTCAGCTTTCGGTAAAGAAGACAGTGGTCGTTGGCCCTTCAAGGCTTATATCAATATGCTCGCTCAAAATAATGTTAGCGCAGGGCGTGTTGTGACCAAGATGCAGTTTGATACAAAGACTAAGTATGCAAAGGTCTTGTTCTCACCATCAGCTGCTGTTCCTGAAGAGGACTACGAAGCGGTTAAAGCACAAGGCAAGAGTGCGACTGCGGAGAATGCAGTAAAGCTAACTGTATATCAGCAAGATGGTGGCGCAGATGATGTTGCTGCTCCAGAGGCTGCTGAGCCAGTAAAGCGTGAGAGTGCACCTAAAGCAGCTAAGGCTGAAGGCAACGATGTTACTGACATCGTCAAGAAGTGGTCTAAGAAAGCGTAAGGTTAGGTATGCCACGAAGCTATAGTAGTAAGTTTTTATTAACTTTAAGTAAGCCTGATGCAATTATGACTGGACAGGCATTAGCAAAGCTATGTGTTGAAGCTAATTTACCTGCTAGTTATGTCTGCAAAGTGTTCGGTATATCACGGATGGCTCTACACACTTGGTTTCGTGGCGGTCCTATACGACCAAAGCGTATACAACTAGTTGATGCTTTTATGAGTTTAGTAGAGAAAGATATAAAAGCTGGATTGTTACCAGCTAGAAATTTAGTAGAAGCAAAAAACTATATTGAGGACATGCTTAAAGAAGATTAAATCAACGGGGCGCATGATTGCTGAAAGGATGAAATAACAAATTACTTAGTCCACCCCACCCATTAACCAAGCCGAGGAAACTCGGCTTTTTAGACTGTGCCATATATGTTAAAACAATTTTATGAGAAAGCATTGGCTACGCAGGGCGTGTATTGCGCTACTGGGATAGAGCAAGGTGAGGCTGGCAAGGGCAAGGTTACAAATAAGTTTGCCGAGAATATTGATGATTTATTAAAACAAGTTGAAGTATTTAAAAAGAAAGGTTGGAACACTTATGTTGCGTTGGGTACGTTCGAGGGTTACAGTCGTAAGAAGGATGATTGCCTCTACTTTCGTTCGTTCTTTATTGATTTGGATGTTGGTGAAGATAAGGCTGAGAGTGGTAAAGGTTATGCTACTAAGGAAGATGCGCTTGAAGCGCTGGATAAATTTCTAGCAGAAAGCGAACTACCCCCACCTGTGCGCATTGACTCAGGCACGGGCATACATGCATATTGGTTGCTAAACGAAGAGGTCAAGATTAATGACTACATGCCCTATGCGCTTAAGTTCAAAGATTATGTATTAGAAAGACTGCTTGCAGACCCAGCGGTGATGGCAGAGGCGGCACGGATTATGCGTGTGCCTGACTCCTTGAACTATAAAACTGACCCACCATCACAAGCTAAGTTTATAGATACTGAATTCCATCAGTATGATTTCGAGTCTTTCAAGGATTTTCTAGGACACATAGAAGCTCCAAGCAACAATGTATTAAGTCTTATACCAAAGGGTTTAGACGAAGAAACCAAGAAAATGCGTAAGCTAGACAACTTTGTCAATAGCTTTCCTAGGATTCTAGAGTTAACTGCCGAGGGTAAAGGTTGTGCGCAGATTCAATATGCGTTTGAGAACGCTGAACATTTAGAAGAACCCATATGGCATAGCGTCATGACCATCGCAGCGCACTGCGAAAACAAGGAGGAAATGGTACACCTAGTATCTAAAGACTATGTGGGCTACGATCCTGATACAGTAAACAAAAAATTGGAGACCATACTAAGTGTCGAAAAAAGCGGTCCGCATACCTGCGCTACTTTTGATGCGCGCAACCCAGGCATCTGTGACGGATGCCCCAACCGTAAACTCGGAAACCCAATTAAGCTCGCCAGAGTCCTTAATACAGCCAGAACAGAAGGAGACGAGCCAGAACCAGAACAAGACGAACTCACCCCAGAAAACCCGTCAGATCAGGCGGACCCAGTTCGGAAGACTACGAATTCCAAAAAAGTTCCAGAGTTCCCAGACTACTTAGCGCCGTTTGTCCGTGGGATAAATGGGGGTATCTACTTCCAACCACCCCCTAAGTTTAATAAAGAGACTAAGAAGTATCACGATGTAGATGCCATATTGCTATCTGAGCATGACTTCTATGCCTACCGCCGTATCTACAGCCCTAACGATGGTGAGTGCCTTATGATGCGTTTGCACCTGCCAAATGACGGCATCCGTGAGTTTATGATTTCTATGAAAACAGTATATGCCGCTGAAGAATGTAAAAAAATATTGACAGGTAACGGTGTATTTTTTAACCAAAGCTACGCCAAACAAGTATCGGAGTATGTTATGAAATGGGGAAGATATTTCCAGAATTCTGGCTCAGCTGAAATTATGCGCAACCAGATGGGGTGGCATGATGACAATGAGACGTTCGTTATTGGCAACCTTGAGGTTACAGAAGAAACAGGACCAGATGGCAGAGATGCTCCCACTTCTCCTAATGCTGCTAACGTAACAAAAGCGCTGGTTAAGAAAGGTGACTTTGAAAAATGGAAATGGGCAGCACAACAATTAAGCGATGTTCCAGGGTTGGAGATGCATGCCTTCGGTGCTTTGACTGGGTTTGGCGCACCGTTGATGCAGTTTGCTTCTACCGATGGAGTCTCGCTATCCTACGAGGGTGAGTCTGGCTCAGCTAAGACTGGTTCGCTATATGCGGCGCTAAGCGTTTGGGGAAACCCTAAAAAGCTAAGTGTGTTTGAAACGACAGACAACGCAGCGCACTCTAGGATTATGACATCTAAGAATATCTTAGTTGGTATTGACGAAGCGGGTGACAAGGACCCTACCGCAGTGGGTAAGTTTATTCACCGTATTGCTCAAGGTGAAGCTAAGCTACGGTTATCAGGTACAAGTATGTCTGAGCGTTCTCAAGACGTAACTTCTTCTACCATTGGTTTTTATACAACTAACCATGCCCTGATTGGTATCGTTAAGAAAAAGAAGTCCACCCCCTATGGTGAGACGGCTCGTATGGTGGAGTTGTTTGTACACAAACCACAAATACTCAAAGACCGTCCTGAGAAAGGCAAAGAAATATTTGACGAGTTTCGTAAAAACTATGGACATGCTGGTCCGATATATGCCCATGAAATGATTCTGTGGGGCGAAGACAGAATATTAAAACAAATGGACGCTTGGGTTAAACGCTTTAAACAAGATTTTGGTAATGATGCAGTTAACAGATACTACGAAGATTTAATCTCTGTGTGTATGACAGGTGGTGAGATTGCTAAATCTGCTGGTTTAATTGACTATGACTTAGAAAGAATATATGAAGTCATGGTTAGCTTGATGCTCGCTAAGAAAGACGGCGGTAGCGCAATTAACGAGACTGATTTTGAAAGCGTATTAGGAGAGTTTTTCTTAGACCACATAGGCGCTACGCTAGCAATTGTTAATGATAAGGTTATATCTACCCCCTCTCCCCATAGGAAATTAGCGGTGCGTGTTGACTTGGATGAGGGAATGTCCTATGTGTCTACAATGACCATGACCAAATGGTTGGCTGAGCATGGGTACAGCGAAGAAAATTTCCTGCATGTTATGAAGAAGAAAGGTGTTTTGGAAAAGAAAGACAAAAAACGTTTAGCGTCTGGTTGGAAGGGTGCGCCAGATAGCGTTAACGTCAACTGCTATTTCTTTAAATCTGTACCACTTATACCTGTAGCTGATGAGCAACAATCTGTTCAATGAGCCAATCTGGTTGTTTCCGTTTGACGGCATGGAGGTCGGGGATAGCTTTTTTATCCCCACTCTAAAATCTGCCGAGGCTATCTACTCAGCCGTTGAAGCCTCTAAAAAACATAACCTAAGAGTCAAAGCCTTTGCCGCTATGAAAGACGGTATTATGGGTGTGCGTGTTTGGAGAGTTGGTTAGGGCTTAATATTGTAGGCTTCAAACACACTAATTAAATGCCTCTTATATAAATTCTCTTGGGCTTTAATTATATCGACTAACTCTTTACGCTCTTTTGGACTAAGGTCAGGCATCTTACGATACATGTTTGACTGTTCCCGTAATTTATTTAAACCTGCTCCAACACTCTGGTTGTATATATCTACAATATTTTCATCAAATGGATTAGCAGCTACATATTCAGCATAGCGAATTGGGTCACTCTTGAACATATTTAGCTTACGCTCTTTCTCTTTAATCTGGTTCTCGACTTTAGAGAACTCTCTAGCATCTACGTTAGACGGTGCGCCAAAGAAACTATCAAGAACCATGGTGTCAGTCTTAGGATTAAATGCCTTTTGACCTGCTACTGTCATACCAATACCATAGCTGTTATGAATGATTCTAGACAGACCATCTAAATAGTTGTTCGCAAAGAAATACATGGTGTTAGGGCTTACATCTATGCCCCCATTTGTAATGTTTGCAAGCATTCTAGCGGCATCTTTGTATAGCTCAGGGATGTTGTCCCCGCCTGTATAGGCATCTCCTACACGAGACTGACGGTTGTTATAAATCTCTCTACCTAATCCATCTAAGTTCATCGCATATTCAAAGAACGGTCTAGCAATCGAAGGAGTGATTGAGTCCATAGCCCAAGCTGCTGGGTTCTCAAACATGTTAATTTTTGACGTAGGTAGGGGCAAGAATGAATCCATGCCGACATCTTTAATATTGTTAAAGACCTGTCCAAAAGAACTATTACCAACTAGTAACGAAGCAATCTGTGCCCCAGCTGCAGCAAAAGCACCCAGTCCAAAGCCCCAAGGAATCTGAATAATCTTATCTGTACCTGGGATTGGGAATCGTGCAAATCTAGTCCATCTATCCATATCATCAATAGCGGTTCTATTTCTGCCTTCATCATCATCGTCGGACATCATTAGCGCCATGTAATAAACCATTACCCCAGTACCAGCAATTGCAGCTAGCATAGCTTGGGCGGTACGGCGTTGTTTGTAATGATTTTCAAAGAAGGTTCTCTTAGCTTCTGGGTCCGCTTGTACCGATGCGGGCAATCTCAAGAATTCTGTATTTGGGTCTACAAATATCGGCGCTAAAGCATCAATAGCTCTAACTGCTCCTGTTGCTGACGCACGGAAGAACACGAAGAATGCGCCCAACGCTTTACCGTAATCACCTGTCTGTTCAAAGTTAGCTAGGTTCTTGACGTACGAGATAGCCTTTGTCTTAGCCGCTGCCTCACTCATTTTTTGGTTGTTCATGTAATCTGCTTTGGTCACTCTGTAAGCAGCTACACGGCTTGCTAATTCAAAAGGCTCAGCCCAAAAGGTGTCAATAACTGAGTCAATCTGTTCTTTAGTAGAGGCTATCTTGGATCTTCCGAGTGTCTCTTGCATTCTTTGGAATTGGCTTTGCGCTCCAATACCTGATACGTAAGATACTTTTCCACCACCTTTTACATACTCATACATGTCTTTAATGTAGTCATCAGTCTTGGCTAAACGCTCTATCTCTGCAAAGTTCTTAGCGCCATACAACCGTGAGAACGTGAAGGCTTTGCCTAAACCGTTTTTAGCTACCTCTCCTACTACTCCCCCAAACTTGCCTACACCTAGTTCAGCACCAATAATTCCAGCGTTAGCCAAAGTATCAGCAACAAAGTTTTTAGGTGCAAAAGCAGGGTTATAGCGGGTATGACCTTGACCGATCCAGCTGGTGATTCTAGAGAATGTGTCCACCAAAGGATTGTTTTGCTGATAAGTACGACGTATTGCTTCTCTTAAAACCTTATCTTCAATCGACCATATCTCAATACTGCCATCTGATTTGTAGTGGAAGAAGTTGTTTTCACCCTTTTGCTTTAGCTTTTCTAGAAGTGCAGCATCATACCGTTGTGCAAAACTTATGGTTGCTACAGGCTTGCCTTCAATCAAACCTTGTTTAATAGCATTTACTATTGCGTGGGTTGTACCAAACTGCGTAGGCTCACCCTTACTATCTAATAGAGGTTTACCATCAGCCCCATACATAGTGCCACCACGCCCAGCACGTAAAGCAGAGCGAACTCCGTCAGCCAAAGTCTGTAACAAAGGATTATCAGGATCAGATAAACGACCCTCAAACGCAAAAGGAGCTTCTTGTAATTCTCTGCCATTGACTTTGCCATGAGGTTCTAATTCGTCATCTATTTTATTTTGCTCTTCTCCAGGCTTACCTTTAAACGGCACATAATGGTCGTAACCATAAAACGCAACTACGTTATTAACAGGCTGAGACCAATAGTTAGCCCTTGTATCTAACTCTTTAGTTCCTTTTTGGAGTACTTTAACAGCCTTTTCTATAGGATCAATTAACGCTTTGTTTGGCTCATATAGTTCTGTTATAGCCATCTTAAATACTTTAGGGTCGATTCCGCTGACTACGTTATAGTAGGCTGATTGTTCATCTTGAGGGAGAGAAGAAAACCCTTCATCTGGATTTGCGCCATACCCCTTGACACCTTGCTTTAGTTTATTAGCAGGGTTCTCCACTAACGCATCTAATCTTGCTCGTAGTCGCTCAGCTTGTTCTTCGTTGATTTGATTAGACCTGACTAAAGACATAATCTTTTTACGCTCCATAGCTGCTTCTAAAGGCAGTGGAACATTTAATACATATTTGGCTCTACGACGCTCTGGTTCGTGGCGCGCAACGAATACTTGTTGCAGTTCTAAAAGAGCTTCTTGATCTGACAGACCCCGTGCATCAGCATATTTACCAATGGCATCATATAAATCTTTGGAAGCCGCAGCAAGATAGAAGTTAAAGAAGTGTTCAGCCCTGCCAGAAGAAGCACTAATGTCACCAAATATATTGTTTTGGTTCTCCCCGTAGTACATAATCTTCTTGGCTTTTTCTAGACGGTTTTCCCAGTTCTGTATAGCACGACGGTTATTTTGCAGGGCTTTTACAGTGTTTTGGAATGTGCCATATCGCTCATTTTCCCCAAGTGCTTTTTTAATTGACGCAGCAGGTGTGTCAGGAACTTTAGGAATACTCTTTGCCCACTCTTTTAAATTAGTAATTCCTTCTTTATATGTAGGTGGCTCAGGTTCTGGTTTAGCAGTAGCATCAGGAGCAAAGGCTGATATAGTAGACTCAAACTGGGCGGTATCTTGATAAGCTCTACCTGTACCTAGTATGCGGTCAGTTGAAATTAATGCAGCTGCTAAGGCGTTAGACCTATCATTTTCTCCAATACCTAACATGCGTAAGATAGCCCGTGCAAACTCAGTAAAAGCATTTAATCGTTTATAAGGAATAGCTTTTAACTTGTCTTGTAGATTGCGGTTAGACATTACTTCTGAGGCAAACTCAGCAAGGTCTTTAGTATCAAAAGCGTATTCAGTAGCTAATTCTGGGTTGTTAGCTTTTAAGAAGTTATACAATTCTGCTAAATCTCTAACCCCAGCGTTTTGCACTGTGCCTTTTTCTACAGCCCTGATTAAAGAAACTGTGTAGCCATGCGTTACTTCGTGCAACACAATATGGGAGTTAAGTCCTGTTCTTTCGTTCAAGTATATATGGTCAGCACCGTTACTATATACGCCATGTGGTATACCTTTTATGCCGTTTGCGTCAGCTAATTCTTTTATAAATGATGTTGGTTCTACGGATACAGAAGGCAAACTTTTTGACATTAATAGTTTTTTAGCTACTTCTTTATCTATCGGGGTAAAAGTTTTAGTATTATCTTTAGCAATTACTTCTAAAGCGCTATGCAAATCTCCATGCAATAGATGCCCCATAAGGTCTGCATTAGTGCCGCCATACACGTCACTAGCTTGACCATACAAATCACGATTTAAATCGTAGTATGAGTAACTAGCTGGTTTCTCTATGCCAAAACCAAACTCACTTTCTTGGAGAGCTTCGTCAAACTCTTTTTCCTGTTGGAGTTTGGCTTTAATTTTTTCTTCTGCGGTAGTTTCTTTTTTAGCAATTGTTTCTTTTTTAGTTACCTGCGCAGCTACGCTCTTTATGTCTTTTTCTTGTTTAGCTTTTCTGTTTGCAATAGCTTTAGTTCTTGCCTCTATGTTAGAGGTTGTGCTAGCCTCTATATCTGCCCATTTATCTCTTTCTACATCTACGATTTTCTTTTGCTCTGGTGTTAGAGATTTATAAAAAGCTTGAGCCATAGCCCCACCTGTGCCAGGTTTATATGAACCTTTGCCACCTTTAATCCCAGCACCTAAATCAAAAGCTAAATAATTTAACGCAGTTTTTTCATCATTATTAGCTGCAGCCAAATAGTTTTTGGCAGCTTTGTTACTTTCTTTTTGCTCAGGAGTTAGCTTTATATCTTTAGCTAATTCTTTGGCTTGTTTAGCTTGTAGTGCTTTTATCTGCTGTTGTCTCTGTATTTCTTGTTCTTTAGTTTTAGGAGCAAGTCTAACCTGCATCGCTTTGTCTTCAAGCGTTCTAGTATCTTTAACAAGACCTTTCTGCCTAGTTTTTTCTGTCTCGATTAACCTTTGCAGGAAAGGATCAATCTGCTCTGGGGCGTTAGGCGGCGCTTTGGGGGGCGTTATTACAGTTTCTGCTTTAACTTCTGGAACAACAACTTCTTTAGGTGCTTGATCTACTGCGGCTTTGTCTAATGCACCCTGCTGTTCTGCATCTCCAGCTGCAGCCTGCTCTGTAACACCTCCAACGTCAGCCACTCCAAGTCGCTCAGATGCTGCAGCTTCTGGGGGGGTTCCACTTGGTTCGGATCCGCTAAGTATTTCAGCGCTAGCTCCACCTCCTGTAGTGTCAGTTCCGTCAGTAACATTTTTATCTCCTTCAGCTAATTTAGCTTCAAGTGTTTCTATCTCTGCCTTCTGTCTAGCAATCTTTGCATTTGCAGCGGCAACTGCTGGGGCGTTTTTGTACTGCCCTGTATCTAGTTTATTCTTAATTCTGTCGTTATCTGCTTTTAACGATGTAATTTTTTCTGAAGTAGTAGGCATATCAAAAACATCTTCATCGCTCTCTACTTTTTTGGCTTCTTTGACTTCTTCTTTTACCTCAGGATTTAAAAACTTTTCTATGTCAGCATCTGAAAGCGCACCTTGTTTAGCAGGCTCTGCGCCAGGCATGGCAGGGGTAACGGCTTCAGGGGTTTCAGGAATAGAAGGTGCTGGTGGTTCTTCTTTTCTACCAAATGGTATATTTGCCACACCGCTAATTGCGCCACCACCAATACCACCCTTGAGTCCAGCGTTAATGAACTGCTCAAAATTCTGCTCAGTAAAGAACTGTTTATTCTCATCAACAAACTTTTCAGCTGCAGCTGACGACATTTCTTGGACTGCTTCCGTTGCGCCTTCTGTAGCAAAGCCTGTTAATACACCCTTGCCTGCCCGTTTATACCAAGCGCCAATAAGTTCTTTTTCGGTAAGCCCAATACCTTTAGCTTTGCGTAATAGTGCTACGGGTGTAATGGCATCCAATACAGAGTTAAATCCACCAAACAGAAGGGCAGCGCCAAGGTCTTCTTTGCCTGTTTCTTGAGCAATGTTTTGGTAGACTTCAGGTACGTTTTGTAAAGCCGAGCCGCCTACTGCACCAGCAGCTTGATACTGGAGCACTGCCCTCTGTGCTGCAGCCTGGCCCGCCTTGATAGCGTCTGCCGTGGCTAAATTAACTAATTCCTGTTGGGAAAGCTTAGACCCACTGTACGTGAGTAGGCTCTTCTTAGCGGTCTCTAACGAAGCTTTTTCAGCCGCCTCCCTAGCTGCAATGGCTGCACCACGCCCAGCAATACCAGCTGCGCCACCCGTCAATACAGAAGGAATCATTGAAGGAAGCAACTCTCCAACTGACTCAACTACGTATGTTAGTAAGTCGCCCCCGCCTTTGATGTCTTTATAGCTAGGCATAGCTGAGGGATAGCGCTGTTGTATATACTCTTGTGCTTCTTGAGCCTCACGCATCTGGCGGTCAGCATATTCCTTTGCGCCAGGTACATTTAGACGCTCTGCTACACGCCCAGCCATTGCTGGAGCTACGTCTGCCACAAGCGATTGGAGACCCAGCGCACCACGTTTAACGGCGGGCATGAAAGAACTGAAACCAGTTGCTGGCTCTACAGGAGGTAGTTCAAGTTTTTCTGGTTGTGGGGTATACTGACTTTGGATGTAACGAATAGCATCTTGCTCAGTAGCGCCCTCTGGGGCGTTTACCTGATACTTGCCACCGTCAGGGGTAGTTACTTCAAACAAAGGCATTTTTACGCCCCTACTTTACGAGCACTAAACCCTTCAAAGCCCCCCGACGTACCACCAGATGCCATCATCCTGTTCCGAATATTGTTTTCAAGACCTGCTCGCCAAGCTCTTAATCTTTCTAGCTCTGGTAATTTATCTTTATCTAACTTACCTTGACTAAACTGCATTTCATAAACGTCAAGTAGCCTTTGTTGATTTTGATTTGCAGGTAATTTAAGTGCTTGCGCTACTGCAGCTTCTGTAGCTTTAATCCGAGCGTCGTTTAACTGAGCATCTCTATAGGATTTAGTGTCCGATATTTGTGCATCTTTTAGTTTTGAGATTAACTGATTTTTATACAGACTACCCATTCCTGAAGCAATGCCAGCTTCTTCTGCCGCACGAAGTTTGCTGGACTCAGCAAGTGACTGTGACCCTGCTCTAGCTCCACTACCAAACCCCACCATAGCATAAGGGGATGTATTCTCCATCATTGCAGCGCCAGCAGCTAAACCAGCGCGCCACTTATCCATCTTCTTACCTTCTGCTAAGGCTTCTCTTCTCGCCTTCATATCAGCACGGATTTCGTTAAACAGCTCTTGCTCTGGAGTCAGTTCTTCTTTTTTAGCAGCAATTAAGTTTTTAACACCTTCTCCGCTAATGTCTATCTTTTTGTCGTAGTCTTTTCTTTTTTGCAATGCAGCAATATTTGGATCTACAAAAGTTTCGCCAGAGGGTTTAACAGAAACAGGACCTCTACGAGCAGCTTCTGCAGCAGCTAAATCAGCAGCAGCTTTGTCGCGTTGTGCTCTTGTAGTTTGTTGGAAGAATCCTGGCTGCTCACGAGTTACCCGTTCAAATTCTCTTTGTTTAGCTTCTCTAGCTTGATAATCTTTAAGGCGATCACCACTTAGTCCAAACATTCTTTCAAACACAGAACTTGGTTCTTCGGTTTCTACTACGCTACCTTCTGGTCCTGCATAGCCTTTAATTTCACCACCTTCGGCAAGGCTGACACCACGGATATATCCTTGGGTTTCTTTTGGTAATCTGCGTACATCAGCACCCGAAGCTAGCCACTTATCAGTAGCGCCAGGTCCCATGTTGTAAGCAATCATAGCTAGTTTAGGGTCGCCATAACGGTTATACATAGCAGCTGCATACTCATCGCCTACGCGCCGAAGTTCCTCAGGGCTGCCATCTCTGGCTGGTCTAATACCAAAACCTGGATCTCTAGAAGTGTAGGGCATAACTTGCATTTCACCTTTAGCACCTTTGGATGAGGTCAATAAATTACCTTCTTTATCATAGCGTCGTCCACCACTTTCTTTAGCCATGATCTGCGCTCTTAGACGGTCTACCATATCACCTGAGCGCTCTTCTCTATCTTCATACCCACTAGCAATACCAACGCTTGGAGTAGCCCGACCTGAACTAGACCGCATCTTTTGCAACAAACCAAAGATTAGAGCATCAGTCTCGTCGTCATCGTCTTCTTCAACATAGCTACCATCTTCACCACTAAACGCAATGATGCCACCACCAGCTAACTGCATAGGGGGCACGGGGTTTTGGGCAATACCGACATCTTCTGGTAACTGAGGCATAGGCGCTTCAGCCATCATTTGGGGTTGCATTTGTGGCTCTGGAGCTGGGTTCTCAGCTTGAGCAATCTGCATCATCTTCTGTTCCATGACGCTTGGTATGGGTTGCTCACTAACTTGTGCTAACGCTCTGCGTTGCGCTGCGTCTTCAATTTGCTGCCCTTTTTTGCCAATAATTAAGGTAACTTCTTCAGGCGTAAGTTCTTCCCTTTGCCCCATCTGAATAATCAAAGCTTGTGGCAAACGAGCTAGCGAATCTAAATCTTTGCTATCGCTTATTTTTTCTCTAATGGCTTGGGATAAACTCATAATTGCCTCTTACTTAAACAGATTAAACAGACTCAACCCTGACAAACCCATACCTGCTAATTGACTTGCAAAACTAGGTGGAGGGGTCGTAGTAGAAGAAGTTTCACCTGTTTTAGCAATTGGTACACCTCGAAGGACGTCAGCCATATTACCAAGTTGTTCTTGTTGAAAGCCAATTCGTTTAAGAAAGTCTTGATATCTAGCGTCAATATTTTGTTGATTAACACCTCTTTCTAAGTCTCCATAAGCCCCTAAAGTTTTAAGGCGGTCAATATCTGCGCCTTGTTGGGATATACCTGACTTAGTTAATACATCTCCTAACTGACCATAAGCTGTAGCAGAACCTAATTGAGCTTTTTGCGCTGCATCAAATGCAGACTGCATACCTTGAGCTTGAATCTGACCAAGTTTAGTTTGTAAATTACGATCCGCTTCAGACATCATTAAAGCGTTTCTAGCACCACCATATGTTCCTTGGCGGGCTGCGGCTAGATTTTGGCTCATTAATCCTTTTTGTGCGTCACGCATAGCCTCGGCTTTATTAACATCAAGCACGTTTTGCATATAGGGAGACATATACATTTGAGTCTGCTCTGGGCTTAACATAGACCCTAAAGCGCCTAGACCTAGTTGCGCTGAACCAAACCCAGCTTGAAACTGCCCTGGGGTGGTCATACCTGCAAGTTCTGTACCAACTTGTCTTTGAGTAGGTACTAAGCCAGCAACACGGTTTGCCCCTGATAAACCAGCAGAAGCTAAATCACCGCCATATGCGGTAGCATAGTCCCTAGAAAATATTTCCTGTGCTTTAGGTAGTAAACCAGGAGAGTAACCAGGTGTACCCGCAGTGCCCGTACCTGTAAAGAACGGCATCAACTCGGTTGGGATCGATTGCTGTCCTGTGACTGTAGTTGTTGTAGTTGCCATAATTTATCCTTTACGCAGTCATATAGTTGCGTGGGTTAATTTCTTTACCTTGTTTTGGATTACCAGTACGAGCTTCCCGCACTCTATCCATCATGCTATACAACTGTTTTGCACCAGCTTTAGA
>Ga0214921_10004388_pt1 | contig 20800 bp, 23 predicted proteins | sample LL1505_MetaG_FD_177992 | JGI IMG/M metagenome (GOLD analysis project Ga0214921, IMG submission 177992) | Freshwater microbial communities from Lake Lanier, Atlanta, Georgia, United States - LL-1505 | ecosystem: Environmental > Aquatic > Freshwater > Lake | place: USA: Georgia | collected...
GAATATCGAGCTGCGATTTCACTGAATGATTTGGGGTTGCCGTCATGACGGACAAGGACAACGACGACTCGCGCGATGATGTCGACTGGCTCAAAGAGGCGTTCGATCGCGCCATCCAAGGCGACAATGGAACAGTCCCCGAAGCCGCGCGTCCCGCGGTCAACCCGTTTACCGGCTTAACCCCAACAGTGAGCCCTGCACCCATTGAACCTGTTGTGCCGATTGAGCCCGTCGCTGCGCCCACTCCAGTCGATCCGACAGAAGCGGACGAGTCGCCGTCGAACCGACACGATCTAGACCTCGATTTTGAGACCGATGACATGCCTCCGGTCGCGTTGTTTGAGCCGGTGGTGCCGCTCAATCAACCACTTCCGACCGTAGCGACCGATTACCCCCCAACCGAGGCACTCGATGCGGTTGATTTACCGGTGACCGCAGTACCCGAGCCCGTTGTGCCCAATTCTTCTGCCGGCACTGTACCGCCCACGTCGGCGGAGGAAGCGAACGGAATCGAGCTCATCGACGCGCTCTTCGCGTCGGCCGATACGTCGGATACGACCGTTCCTATCTCTGCTTTGCCGGTTAGTTCCGCTCAAAACAAATCACAACCAGCTCGACAAACAAAACCCCCTCGCGAATCGACACCCGTGGACTCGGCTAAATTGCGTCAGCGACTGCTGTTAATTCTGGGCGGAATAGTTGTCGTGATCGTTGTGATTGGCGCATTCCTTGCGGGCAGACTTGTGGCCACGCCGGCTGTCACACCGACTCCAGAAGTCACTGAATCGCCGGTGGCGACGACTGCGCAGCCTCCGGGCGAGTATGCGTTCGGTGAACTGTTTGGAGGCGAATGCCTCGATCCGTTCGATTCCGCGTGGGCCTCGACATTTACCGTGGTCGATTGTGCGACCCCGCACTCCGCGCAACTCGTATACGCGGGCGATCTCGCGATAGACGGGGTTTACTCTTCATACCCTGGCGACGACCTCATTGGCAGCGCCGCGATGGCGGAATGCTCACGCAAGGGCGTGCTCAATCTGGCGAGAGCAAAGGCTTACTCGGACCTGCTCGTGTCAGCCTCCTACCCCTTTTCGTCCGAGGCGTGGGAATCGGGTGACACGCGATATTACTGTTTCGTGACACTGTCGAGCAGTGCACCCATCGAAGCTGACCTTGCTGGCAAATTGATTACGCAGGGCGCGAAGGCAACTCCGGAACCGACCGCGACCCCGTAACGCCAAGCCTCGATTCCATGACCGCGACCGCGTCGTCGGACTGGTCGATCAAAACGACGTGGCGACCGAGCTCACGTGCGGCCGCACCCGTGGTCCCGCTTCCCGCAAACGCATCGAGGACCCAATCCCCCGGCCGACTAGACGCGGCGATAATCCGTCGCAGAATTCCGACGGGCTTTTGGGTTGCGTACCCTGTCTTTTCCTTGCCTGTCGGGGACACGATGGTGTGCCACCACACATCTGTCGGCAATTTTCCGCGCGCGACTTTCTCGGGAGTCACCAGTCCAGGCGCCATATACGGCTCGCGATCGACTTCAGCCGAATCAAAAAAATAGGTCGCGGGGTTCTTCACGTAAACCAAGATCGTGTCGTGTTTAGTCGGCCACCGCGTAGTTGACTTCGCGCCATAGTCGTAGGCCCAGATGATTTCATTGAGAAAGCTCTCGCGCCCGAACATCGCGTCTAACGCGACCTTGGCGTAGTGAGCTTCCCGATAGTCAAGGTGCAGGTACAGCGTGCCCGAATCGGTGAGAACGCGGTGCGCTTCGACAAGTCGGGGTTCGAGGAATTCCCAATAGTCCTCGAACGCGTCGTCGTACCCGTACAGAATCCCCTTGACGGTCTCGTAGGACGCACCGCCGAATCCGGTTCGAGCACCGCCCTCGGTTCGCACAGTCTTCATTGACCGACGTTCTTGACGCCGACCTGTATTGAACGGAGGGTCGAGATACACGACCTGAAACATCGCGTCCGGAAGCTGCTTCAACAGGTCGAGGTTGTCGCCGTGCACGATGTGGATCTCGGTCATTCCCCTAAGTTAACAGAGTGACGGAAGAGGAACGTGATTCGGCGACACCCGAACTTTCCACGCACGGCGTTGGCCCGTGGAGTGGGGAGTGGCCGACCGACTCACGTTTCGACGCAGCGCTCCTCGAACACGGCGACACTCGAAACGTCATCGACGAGTACCGCTATTGGACAATGGAAGCGATTGTCGCTGATCTCGATTCCAAACGCCACCGATTTCACGTGGCGATCGAGAATTGGCAACACGACCTCAATATTGGGTCGATTGTCCGCACCGCGAATGCGTTTCTTGCAAACACGGTCCACATTGTCGGCCGCCGGCGCTGGAACAAGCGCGGCGCGATGGTCACCGATCGCTACCAACATGTGATTCACCACCCCACAATCGACGATTTCCTCGAGTGGGCGCGAACCCACAACCTCGCAGTTGTCGGTGTCGATAACGTCCCCGGCTCAGTATCGATTGACGAAACCTCACTGCCGGAGGCGTGCGTCATGCTGTTCGGCCAAGAAGGACCCGGACTGTCCCCCGAGGCAATCGCCGCGTGCGACGTCGTCGTCGAGATCGAGCAATTTGGCTCTACGCGGTCACTTAATGCGTCCGCCGCCGCCGCCATCATCATGCATTCCTGGATCCGAGAGCATGTAGTCGCCAAACGGTAGACTGAAAAAGTTCGCCGATCGAAGGAATCGACATGCCCGCAGTAGTCATCGTTGGAGCCCAGTGGGGTGACGAAGGTAAGGGCAAGGCAACCGACCTCATCGCGGGACGCATCGACCACGTCGTCAAATTTAACGGTGGAAACAACGCCGGCCACACGGTTGTTATCGGTAACGAAAAGTACGCTCTGCACCTTTTGCCCTCTGGAATTCTCACCGAGGGAGTAGTCCCCGTCATTGCTAATGGCGTCGTTATCGACCTCGAGGTTTTGTTCGAGGAACTTGACGCCCTGACCAGTCGCGGGATCGACGTATCAAAACTTCGCATCTCGGCCAATGCTCACGTCATCACCACGTACCACCGCACGTTGGACAAGGTCACGGAACGTTTCCTCGGAAAACGCCAGATTGGGACGACGGGTCGCGGAATCGGACCCACTTACGCGGACAAGATCAACCGCGTCGGGATCCGCATCCAGGACATCTTCGACGAAGGCATCCTGCGCCAAAAGGTCGAGGGTGCGTTGGATATGAAGAATCACCTCCTTGTCAAGATTTACAACCGCCGTGCGATTACCGTTGACGAAATTGTTGACGAACTTCTGTCGTACGCGGACCGACTTCGCCCGTTAGTGTGCGATACCTCTCTGTTGCTCCACGAAGCACTTTCGAACGGTAAGACTGTTTTGTTTGAAGGCGGCCAGGCAACGATGCTCGACGTCGACCACGGCACATATCCATTTGTCACGTCGTCTAACTCGACTGCGGGTGGTGCTTCAACCGGGTCCGGCATCGGACCGAACCAGATTTCTCGCGTTATCGGAATCGTCAAGGCCTATACGACTCGTGTCGGGTCCGGCCCATTCCCGACCGAACTCGACAACGACGAAGGTGAACGCCTTCGACAGGCTGGTGCTGAATTCGGCACAACTACCGGTCGACCGCGTCGCTGCGGATGGTACGACGCTCCGATTGCCCGATATTCGGCTCGCATCAACGGCATCACCGACTTCGTCCTCACCAAGCTCGATGTTCTCACGGGACTCACTGAAATCCCCGTCTGTGTCGCCTACGAGGTCGATGGGGTTCGATTCGATGAAATGCCCGTCAACCAGTCCGATTTTCATCACGCGACACCAATTTACGAATCGTTCCCTGGCTGGACCGAAGACATCTCGTCTGCCCGAACGTTTGCCGAGCTACCTGCCAATGCACAAAACTATGTCCACGCCATCGAGAACATCTCCGGTGCCCGGTTCTCGGCTATTGGTGTCGGTCCTGCCCGAGACGAAATCATCGCGATCCACGACCTTCTTGATTGAATCATCCAAGTTTTGTCCAAGATTTGGCTAAAGCCCGAATGGACCGTAAACAGCGGATTTACACTGGGGTAATGGAATCCGAAAAATCACTCACCATGCGCCGACCACTTGTCAACACCGTCGCTACTGCGATGTTGTTGTTGATGACGCTGGCAGGTTGCGCCTCGAACGTGCCCAGTGAGTCCTTGAGTGTGCTCGACGGAAACGAAATCCTTACAGCCGACCTCGGCAACGATGTGACGGCACGAGGTGTGGTTCTCGCCGCGGTCCTCCTCGTTGCTGGCGATGTCGAAAAGGCTCTTTCCAAAGGACTCGTCACAGCACCCGAGGTGCAGGAGGCCCGCAAGGCGATTGATGAAGGAACATTAGACATGTGGCGCCAGCGAGCCGACGCTGACGAGGCCACCCCGTGATCCGTACATCTGCTGTTGTTACCGCCGCGGTCATTTGTGCGGTTGTGTTGACCGTTACAACTCCAGCCCAGGCCGCTGATCAAAGCGAAATTAAACGAGCAATTGTTGTCACGGTTCTGAATAATCTTGGCGTCCAACCGACCGACCAGCTCGTTAACGAAATCGTAGGAGATATCCCAATTGAGTTTCTTGACTCGATGCTGGTCCGCGAGGTAGGAACGGCTCTCGATAATTCTGAGGACCCGACACTCGCCATTAGTCGCACGGTTGATAGCGACGGTGATGGTCTGCCCAATGCTGACGCAACTGTTGATGCCACTGACGACTCCGTTGACGAAACCGAGGACGAATCCGATGAAGACTCAACACCGGCGACGAAACCGAACTCAGACGAACGTGACGATGAATCCGAAGACGAAGGCGGTGACCACGACAGTGATCACGACGGTGACCACGACGACAACTAAATCTGCCTAGAAGGGAGTGACACGCATCCAGAAGCACTCGATGCGGTAGGACGGGATGCTTTGTAGGCTGAACCTATGGATGAGGAAACAACCGCCGAGCTCAGGGACCTGCGTCAGAGCATTGACAATGTCGACGCAGCATTGATCCATATGCTCGCTGAACGGTTTCGTTTCACGCAACAGGTTGGCCGACTGAAGGCTCGCGCAGGGCTCCCACTGTCGGACAAGACTCGTGAAGCGACACAAATCGAGAGACTGACTGCGCTCGCCCACGAGGCGAACCTCGACCCGGTTTTCGCTGAGAAGTTTCTCAACTTCATCGTTGCCGAGGTCATTCGGCATCACGAGAAAATAGCCAGCGACTCACAGGGATAACCCGCCTAGATTCGGACGTTGTTTGCTCGGTGTTCACCCGAATTCCACGTCGTTTCCGCACACTTGTTTAATGGTCGCTACTCGCCCAAATTTCGCTCCGCTACAAGGATGGTCCATCGCACTTGAACCGATGACACCGGACCACTTCGCGGACCTTTTCGCCGCCATCGCACATGCTGCCGTCTTTGAACAAGGGTTCGGAGGTGGGCTCGCAAACCTCGCGACCGACATCGCAAGTTTTTCCGAATGGGCGTCGTCCCATTTCAAATTCGACACGTCGCACGTTTATGCCATTCGCGCGACAGCCGGGCCTTTGACTGGTGCCATTTTGGGAACCACCACACTGGGCGATTTTGATGACGAGCGTGAGCACACGCACATCTTCTCAACCGCGTTTGCCCCGCACGCATGGGGGACGACGGTGAACGCAATGACCAAACACCTGTTACTCGAGCGCGCATTTATTCACGGATACGGTCGTGTGCGAATTCAGGCTGATGTCATGAACTACCGTTCACGACGCGCGATCGAAGCTCTGGGTGCTCAGTTCGAGGGTGTTGTCCGTCGGGATAAGCAACGAGCCGACGGTTCGTGGCGCGACACCGCGCTGTATTCCATTCTGATTGACGAATGGCCGACGGTCGCGGAAAGACTGGAGCGACGAATCAAGGACAAAGCAGGCACGCAACAGCTCGAGGCCGTTCCAGTCCACGTTGGGTGATTAGGCGCTGGCCCCAGGCAAATTCGCGTACAACTTGTGCGCGGTTTCAAGACACTGGTCAATCATGCGCTGTTGGCGTTTGACGGTCACGTATTTGGGGCCGGGCCACGCTGGAATGAATGAGCCGTCAGATTCTTTTTCCCGCAGCATCCACGCAAAAACGCATTCTTCAGCGCCTGTGACAAACAACTGCCATTGCACCTGACGTTTGTAATAGATCGGGACCCAATCGTATGAGCCCCAATCCCGGCCGGTTGTCTTCACTTCGACGATGACTCCGTGGTCGGGAGACAATCCGTCGGGTGTGGCCATCATCCAGTCGGCTTCCGTCGAGGCGATGAGCCAGTCGTTTCCCGTGATGTCGAACCGCTCTGCGAGTTTGTCGATGATGTTCGATTCCTGATTGCGGCCGAATGCCATGAACGCGTTGTCGGGGATCGGTGTCGGGTCGAGCATCTGCTCAACGACCTCGGCAAAGCCCTTGTCGTCGTGCGCTTTTCCCACCATGGTCGCGGTCACGCCCGTAGAACGCACCCGCAACCATTCGTCGCGGTCCGCGCTCTGGACGAGAAATCGGGATTGTTCAATCATCGTGGTTCTCCATTGTCATCAAGGCTAACGCGAGGCACCGTCACGAGTTCACTGCACACACATGGTCAGCCCCCGACGACTGGCCCGAAGTGGGCGGGGAGAGTCCCGCGGTGGATTGAACGCAATTGGTCGATTTCAATCGAGAACAACCCCTGAACCTCGAGTTCACCCGATCTCTTGTCGGTGACACCGACACGCAAGACGGGAACATGACGACCGTCGCACAGTCCGCGGAATTTGACGTCGTCTTCCCTGGCGACTGAGACGAGCGCTCGGGCCTGGGTCTCGGAGAACAACGCGGCCGTCTCGTCGACGCCGTCACGAGAGACAATCTCGTCAATCCAGACACGGGCACCGACACCGAAACGCAAGACGCCGTCGGCAACCGCGCGAATGAATCCCCCCGTTCCGAGGTCGACGGCGCAGGTGACGATTCCTTCGTGTGCGGCGGCTCCGAGAAGACCAGCAAGGTCTTTTTCTGCACTGAAATCAACGTGAGGAGGAACACCGCCGAGGTGGCCGTGCACGGCGCCGGCCCACGCCGATCCCCCCAGTTCGTCCTCTGTCACGCCCAACAGGTAAAGGTTCTCGCCTTCGTCTTGCCAACCAGACGGGAGTCTGCGGGCGACGTTGTCGATCGACCCCAAAACGGCCACGACCGGCGTCGGGTGGATGGGAATATCGCCAGTCTGGTTATAGAACGACACGTTTCCGCCAGTGACGGGGATTCCGAGCTCGAGGCAGCCATCCGCTAATCCTTCGACAGCGCGGGCAAATTGCCACATCACCTCGGGGTTTTCGGGGGAACCATAATTCAGGCAATCGCTGACCGCGAGGGGTGTCGCGCCACTCGACGCGACGTTGCGATACGACTCGACGAGCGCCAGTTGTGCGCCGACATAGGGATCGAGTTGGCAATAACGACCGTTGGCGTCGGTCGCGATGGCAACCCCGAGACCGCTCACCTCGTCAATTCGAATCATTCCGGCGCCATCAGGGGTGTGTAGCGCCGTGTTGCCCATGACGTAGTAGTCGTACTGGTTCGTGATCCAGTCGGTGTCGGCCTCGTTTGGTGACCCGAGAACGGTGAGGAACTGGTTCTTCAGCTCGCCGCCACCGCTCGCGCGCACAAACTTTGCCGGCGAATCCGCTTGCAGGGCGTCTAGCCACGCGGGGTATTCCATCGGGCGGTTGTAAACCGGACCGTCAATCGCGACAGTGCGGGGGTCGACGTCAACAATCGTCTGACCCTTCCATTCGACGATGAGTCGACCGGTATCAGTCACTTCGCCCAGGACGCTGGCTTCGACGTCCCATTTGGTCGTGACAGCCAGGAACGCGTCAATTTTGTCCGGTCGTACAATCGCCATCATGCGCTCTTGGCTCTCGGACATAAGAATTTCCTCGGCCGTCAGAGTCGGGTCACGCAACAACACGTTGTCAAGAGTGATAAACATTCCGCCATCACCGTTCGACGCGAGTTCGCTGGTTGCACATGAGATTCCGGCAGCGCCGAGGTCTTGGATGCCTTCGACACAATCTCCTGCAAACAACTCGAGACAGCACTCGATGAGCACCTTCTCGGCGAACGGGTCACCGACTTGGACAGCCGGGCGTTTAGTGGGACCACCTTCTGCGAACGTGTCGGACGCAAGGATGGATGCTCCGCCAATCCCGTCGCCCCCCGTCCGTGCTCCGAACAGCACTACGAGATTACCGACGCCCTTTGCGTTCGCGAGGTGCAGGTCTTCGTGACGTAAGGCACCGACTGCTAGCGCGTTGACGAGAGGGTTCGCCTGATACACGGGGTCGAACCACGTTTCGCCACCGATGTTCGGTAGTCCGAGGCAGTTCCCGTAGAACGAAATGCCGCCAACGACACCGTTGACAACACGGCTCGTGTCAGGGTGGTCGATTGCGCCGAATCGCAGTGCGTCCATGACCGCCACGGGGCGAGCGCCCATCGAAATGATGTCGCGAACAATTCCACCGATGCCGGTGGCCGCACCCTGGAACGGCTCGATGTACGACGGGTGGTTGTGGCTCTCGATCTTGAAAGTGACCGCCCAGCCTTCGCCGATATCGACAACTCCGGCGTTTTCGCCCATTCCAACCATGAGGTTATTGGTCATTTCAGGCGTGACCTTCTCGCCAAACTGACGCAGATGGACCTTTGACGACTTGTACGAACAGTGCTCCGACCACATGACCGAGTACATCGCTAATTCGCCGCTCGTTGGACGGCGACCGAGGATATCCCGAATCTGCTGGTATTCATCGGGTTTCAAGCCCAGCAGGTGGAACGGCTGGTCCTTCTCGGGGGTCGCCGCGGCGTTCTCGACCGTGTCGGGAATTTGTTCAGTCACGATTGCTCCTGGTTACGAAAGTACGGTGGCGGCAAGTACCGACTGGAACATGGCGAGCCCTTCCGTTCCGGACGACATCGCAGCGGGAGTGTCGGGTCCGAATCCGGGTTCGACGGCATGTTCTGGGTGTGGCATTAGTCCTACAACGTTGCCGCGCGCGTTGCGAAGCCCCGCAATGTCGTTGAGCGACCCGTTCGGGTTGACCTCAAGATAACGGAACGCAACGAGCCCATCACCTTCGAGTTGTTTCAAGGTCTCGTTGTCGGCGATGAATCCGCCTTCACCGTTTTTCAGAGGAATCGTGATCTCTTGTCCCTGCGTGTAGCTGCTGGTCCAGACGGTGTCGACGTTTTCGACTCGAAGCTTCTGGTCACGACGAATAAACGTGCCGTGGTCATTGCGAATGAGGCCACCAGCCAAAAGATGCGCTTCGACGAGTATCTGAAAGCCGTTGCATATACCGAGCACGGGCATGCCCTTGTTTGCCGCATCGACGACCGCGCTCATGATGGGAGAGTGTGCGGCAATCGCGCCGCAACGCAAATAGTCCCCGTACGAAAAACCGCCGGGGAGGACGATGGCCTCAACACCGTGCAGGTCGTTGTCGCCGTGCCAGAGCGCAACGGGGTCACCGCCCGCAAGTTTGATTGCGCGAAGCGCGTCGCGGTCGTCGAGCGACCCTGGGAAGGTGATGACGCCGATACGCACGTTAGTCGGCCACGCGAATCGAGATGACGTCTTCGATGACGTCGTTCGACAGGACGTCTTTTGCGACCTCGTGGATGTGCTCGAGCAGTTTCGGTGTAACCTCACCATTGATCGTGATTTCGAAGCGTTTGCCGATTCGGACATCCGTGATTTCTCCGTCGCCAAAACGCTGTAGCGCGCGCGCCGTTGCCTTTCCAGCGGGGTCGAGCAGCACTTCCTTCGGCATAACCTCGACGACGACTTTCGGCACTCTCACTCCTCGACTGATGGGCGATTTCTGTGTTCAGTCTATTCGCGCGCATCACGCCCGACGGGAGCCCTCGCGGTGGTTGCCGCTATTCGACCGACGTGAGCCGCGAAATGAGTTCGCGGTAGCGATCCGCCGTTTGCGTGACGATGTCACCGGGTAATACCGGCGGCGTCCCGGTCTTGTCCCAGTTCTCCGACAGCCAATCACGCACGATTTGCTTGTCAAAGGAATCGAGTCGGTTCCGCCCACCAGCCGCATACGCGGCGGCATCCCAATATCGGCTTGAGTCCGACGTGAGGACTTCGTCGCACAGTGTCAATTCACCAGTTTCACGATTGAGACCGAATTCGAATTTAGTGTCCGCAAGAATGAGTCCCCGCGCCTCGGCGATGTCGCTCGCTCGGCTGAAGATAGCGAGGCTCACATCGCGCAGTTCGCGAGCGGGTTCCGCGCCAACGAGGTCAATGGTCTGCTCGAAGGAAATGTTCTCGTCATGTTCCCCAAGCGGCGCCTTGTATGCAGGAGTAAAAATGGGTTCTGGTAACCGGTCACCGTTTGACAGCCCGGCGGGAAGCGAGATCCCACATACGGTCCCTGATTCCTGGTATTCGACCCAACCGCTGCCGGCAAGGAAACCGCGAACCACACATTCCACGGGAATCATGTCCAACGTACGCACGATCATTGCGCGGCCGGTGACTTCAGCGGGCTCATCGATTTCCAGAAGATGATTGGGGAATTCAGCCAACTGGTCGAACCACCACCGCGACAGCTCGGTCAACAGTGCACCTTTGCCCGGGATACCGGGTTCAAGGACGTGGTCGAACGCGGACACACGATCACTGGCAATCAACAGCATCGACGGGGACGACTCGAGGCTTGATTCCGTTTCGGGAATATACAAATCGCGGACTTTTCCGGAATAGACGTGACGCCACCCCGGAACAATCATTCGGCGGCTCGTTCCGCGATGTCGGTGCGGAAGTGCGAACCATCGAGCGTGATTCGGTCGAGCGCCATGTAGACGCGCCTACGCGCGTCAGTGAAATCAGCACCGCGCGCGATGACAGAGAGCACTCGTCCACCCGTCGACACAAATCCGTCACCGTCTCGTGCGGTCGCTGCGTGCGCTATTGACACACCGGGAACCTCGAGCGCGTCATCTAATCCGAAAATCGGCTTGCCTGTTTGGGGCGATTCTGGATAACCCTCACTCGCGAGAACGACAGCCAGCGCGACGTCATCAGCAAAGACCGGCTCGGGTACAGAGGCGAGTCGGCCCGTCGCGGTCGCAAGAAGCAGCTCAGCGAGCGACGACTCAAGACGTTCGAGAACGACCTGGGTTTCGGGGTCGCCGAATCGTGCATTGAATTCGATCACGCGAACGCCTTTCGACGTGACGATTAGCCCGCAATACAGCAGCCCGATGAACGGGGTACCGCGACGGGACATTTCGCGAATCGTTGGCTGTGCGACCGTTTCGACGATCTCGTCGACAAACCCTTCGGGCAACCACGGAAGTGGCGAATACGCACCCATTCCCCCTGTGTTTGGACCCTCGTCATTGGCGAAAGCTCGTTTGTAATCTTGGGCGGGGGAGAGCGCAACGACTGCGTCCCCGTCTGACAGAACAAACAGTGACACTTCCTGTCCGTCGAGAAATTCTTCGACGAGGACAGCGCCCTGATGGATAAAGAACTCGGCGTGATCGCGGGCCGCCGTGCGGTCAGTGGTAACGAGCACACCTTTACCAGCGGCGAGTCCGTCTGCCTTGACGACGTAAGGAGAACCGAATTCGTCTAGCGCCGATTCGACCTCCGCCATTGTCGTCGCCGACATCGATCGTCCTGTCGGAACGCGGGCCGCGTTCATGATGTCCTTGGCAAATTCCTTCGAACCCTCAATCTGGGCGGCGGCTTTATCAGGACCGAAAACGGGGATGTCGACCGCGCGAAGTGCGTTCGCAACGCCGGCAACGAGGGGCGCTTCCGGGCCGATGATGACGAGTTCGACACCCTGTTCCGCTGCGTAGTCGGCGATGAGCGGGCCATCTGTCGTATTGAGCGACACTGTCTCGACCACATCGGCGATTCCGGCGTTTCCGGGGGCAACCACAATCTCGTGAGAGGTCGTGTCACGCAACAAGGCGTTGACGATGGCGTGCTCTCTGGCACCCGACCCAATCACGAGTATCTTCACGTGAAAACACTACCTTTGCCACTGCTAGCGTGTTGGGCGTGCCTCTTCCCCGAATCGACATCGAGCGAGGGCGAGTCGCTGTTGCGTCAATCAGGGATGGGACCACAGACCGCGACACGACGGCGATCGCTGTGAGGTTCATCCTGCAGGAATTCGCGCGCATCGCGCCGGGCAAATCTGTCGAAGTACGTGTGCCGCCGCACGGGGCGGTTCAGATTGTCGAGGGACTAGGTCACACGCGAGGAACCCCACCCAACGTCATCGAGCTCGATTCCTCGACGCTCGTAGCGCTGGCTGTAGGAGACGAATCGTGGGAAACCGCAGTCGCTCGCGGTGCCGTCCGAGCCTCGGGAACCCGAGCGACCCTAGCCGAACTTGTTCCCTTGAGCGCACTGCGAGAATAGAGCCATGCCGAAAACTGACGTCACCATTCGCCGCGCCCCTCGAATTTGGTCGTTCATGATGACGGGGGCGTTCGTCGGAATCATCGTTGCCGCCATCATCACGGTGGCCTCACCGGTTGACCCGGCTGTGGGCGTCATGCCGACTTTCGGATTCTTCGCGCTCTTCGGATTCGCTATCGGGCTCATTCTCGGCGGGCTGGTCGGAGTGTTCCTCGATTGGACCACTAAAACGTCACGCGGAGTCGCCGAAATCACGGAAACCAAGGCTCGCACAACGAAGGCGCGGAAACCGAAGAATTAGGACGACTGGTTCTCTTCGACCCAACGCAGGTATTCGGGGGTGACGGTACCGGTCACGTAATCGCCGGAAAAGCACGACATTTCTAGCGCAGTAACGCCGCTTCCCTCGAGGATTGCACTTTGCATATCGGCGACTTCTTGATAGATGAGGTGGTCAGCGCCAATCTCGCTGGCAATTTCAGGAATTTTGCGACCAGAGGCAACGAGTTCTGCTCTGCTCGGCATATTGATGCCATAAACGTGGGGGAAGCGAACCGGTGGTGCCGCCGACGTGAACGTCACCGAGTTCGCGCCAGCATTTCGCGCCATGTCGACAATCTCGCGCGAGGTCGTGCCGCGCACAATCGAGTCGTCGACAATGAGCACGTTTTTGCCCTTGAATTCCGACGGCATCGCGTTGAGCTTTTGCTTGACGCCCTTTCGTCTTTCTTCTTGTCCGGGCATGATGAACGTCCGACCGACATAACGATTCTTGTAAAAACCCTCGCGATATTCGATCCCGAGCTTTCGTGCAACCTGCAATGCGGCCGGACGTGACGAGTCCGGAATCGGCATGACAACATCGATATCCCCGGCGGTCGCCCACTTCGCGATGGTGTCCGCAAGACGGTCGCCGAGGCGCAGGCGCGCTTCGTACACCGAAATTCCATTCATGACTGAGTCTGGACGCGCGAGGTACACGTACTCGAACGAGCATGGGATGAGCACCGGGTTTGTGGCACACTGGCGCGCCACCATTTCGCCGTCCTGCGAGATGAAGAGAGCTTCGCCGGGCTCGACGTCTCGAACAATCTCGTAGCCGCCGGCCTCGAGGACGAGCGACTCGCTTGCAACGGCCCACTCGGCTCCGACAAGCCCAGCATTTCGACGACCAAGAATCAGTGGGCGAATACCGAATGGGTCGCGAAAGGCGAGAAGCCCGTGGCCGGCGATGAGGGCGATCGCGGCATAGGACCCCTCGACCCGCTCGTGCAGGCGAGCGACGGCGTCAAACACGTTCTCGGGCGAGAATTTTTCGATGGTTGTCGCGGCCTGTAGCTCGTGAGCCAGCACATTGACGAGAAGTTCGGTGTCGGAATTCGTGTTGAGGTGACGGCGGTCGTCCTCGTTTAACTGTTTCGTCAGCTCTCGTGTGTTCGTGAGGTTTCCGTTGTGAACGAGGATGATTCCATAGGGGGCGTTGACGAAGAACGGCTGTGCTTCCGATTCATGATTCGCGTTGCCGCGGGTCGCATAGCGAACGTGACCGAGTCCGACATTGCCCAGCAACCCTCGCATGTCACGTGTTCGAAAGGCTTCTCGAACTTGACCCTTCGCTTTCGCCAAATGAAGGGTTGTGTCCTCGCACGTCGCTATACCGGTGGAGTCCTGCCCGCGGTGTTGAAGTAGCGCGAGCGCGTCATAGACCTGTTGATTGACGGCCGTGGTTGAGACGATTCCGACGATGCCGCACATGTCGAGAGGGTCTCCTTTGTCTGGGTGTCGATGCCCATCGGCTTTGGCTCAATACTCTCACATCGAGCAGACGACGAGGTCGATAGAATTGCCCAATGACGGCGTCCAATTCATATTCCGCCGCCGGTGTCGACACCGAAGCAGGGGATAAAGCCGTCGAGCTCATGAAAGCCGCTGTCGCGGGCACGCACGGACCCGAGATCCTCGGTGGTGTTGGTGGCTTCGCCGGATTAATGGATGTGACATTTCTCAAAGATTTCCGTCGGCCGATCCTTGCGACGTCAACTGATGGTGTCGGCACAAAAGTCGCCATCGCGCAGGCGCTTGACGTTCACCACACCATTGGTCACGACCTTGTGGGCATGGTCGTCGATGACATCGTCGTCGTTGGGGCGAAGCCACTGTTCATGACCGACTACATCGCGTGCGGCAAAGTGGTTCCCGAGCGAATCGCCGACATCGTTCGCGGAATCGCCGAGGCGTGTGCGCTAACGGGCACTGCGCTCGTCGGTGGTGAAACGGCAGAACACCCCGGACTTTTGGGGGAACACGATTACGACGTTGCCGGCGCGGCTGTCGGTGCTGTCGAAGCCGACGAAATGTTGGGGGCTGAGCGAGTTCAGTCCGGCGATGTCGTTATCGCGATGGCATCGAACGGACTGCATTCGAACGGATATTCGCTCGTTCGCCACATCGTTGCCAACCGCAAGCTAGCTTTTGATTCGACGGTTTCCGAATTCGACCGCGTCCTCGGACTTGAGTTGCTTGAGCCGACCCGTTTGTACACCACACCACTGTTGGACTCGATTGCCGAGCACCCCGGCGCGATTCATGCGCTGAGCCACGTCACGGGTGGCGGAATTGCCGCGAACCTCGCCCGCGTGTTGCCGACGGGAGTGTGGGTCGACCTCGATCGCTCGACGTGGAGTCCGTCGCGCGTCTTCCGAGTTCTCGCTGACTGGGCGGGGGATTCACTTGAATCGACCGAGGGCACGTGGAACCTCGGTATCGGAATGCTCGCTGTCGTCTCTCACGAATCGGCCAGCACGTTGACTCGTGAATGGACAACCGCTGGAATCACTTCCTGGGTTGTTGGTCACGTTTCGGATCGCGAGCACTCGTTGGACGGGTATGTCACGAGCGCCAAGGGAGTCGACGGCGGAGCCGTACGACTGGTCGGCACTTACGCCGACTGATGCCGGTCTGTGTCGTCGACACCATCGCTGACGTCGTCACCGGAGCTGGTTGAAGCCGGGGACGCATATTCCGGCCACTTCGCCAGGTCTTCGTCTAAACGCGGGTTGACTCCGAGTTCAGATTCGAGCTTCGTCAGGTCGGTGTCGGGACTGAAATATTTCAGTTCACGCGCAACCTTGGTGTGCTTCGCTTTTTGACGGCCGCGGCCCATAGTGGACCCCTTTCCCTCACACAGTACGCCTCACCGGCGATCGTCGTGTCCGGGGCGTCAGGCGTTCAGAATATCACGACCCGAGCAGCGCTATGGCGGAGATATACCCAAGGGCCGCCGCAACGCTCCCGACGACGACTTGCGAGGTCACCAGGATTGCGCCGATCCGGATTTCACGACGTTCGATGTGTTGGGCCGCCGTGACGGTCAGAGTTGAAAACGTGGTGAACCCTGCGGCGAAAGCGAGAACGAAAGACGCGATTGTCCAGTCGAGTGCGTGAGCGGCGAACGCACCGGCCGCGATGCCCACGGCTAGACTTCCCAACCCATTGACCGCAAACAAACCCCACGACCAGACGCCTGGACGGATGACCGTCATTACCCCGAATCGGGCAAGTGCACCGAACCCGCCCGCCAGGATTTGCGCGAGAACCCACCAGGCGTCGATCATGTCGCCACCGAGCGGCGAGCGCCGAGCCGCAGCCCAGCAATCGCAGAGACGAGACCCAAAATGATGGACCCGATGGCGTAGGACCCCATCACGATGAGGGGCCCAACACCGTGGCTGACAATTGGCACCGCGACGTCGAGCGAAATCGCGGACAGAGTGGTGAAAGCTCCGAGAAAACCCGTCGTCACTCCGAGCCGCATCCAAGTGGGTATGGACGACATGCGTCGAGCGACTAGATACCCCAGCACGAATGAACCAATCAGGTTGACCAATAGTGTCGGATATGGCCACCAGTAATCGTCAATCTGTCCCGCGACAAGAGCGATACCGATGCGCGCTCCGCTACCCACAAGCCCGCCGACAAATACGGCCACAACGGGCTTGAGTGACGTGTGCACAATCGTCAGCGTACTCGTGTCGGTAGCCCATAATTTGGCGGTTAGGCTTGTCACACGACGCCAAAGGAGTGCCCGTGCCCGTAGTTCCGCTCTTCAGTCACGATGACCATCGGGGCGAGGTCGTTGAACGCTGGGGCTCGAAGGCTTGGACCCAGTCATCGTCGTGGTGGAAGAATCTGGACGCCATTGGCCGCGACGCGTTCCTCGCCGAAGGGGTAGCCCTCAAGGTCGAATATTTAGGCGCGAAAGACGCCGAATTAGCCGTAACGGACCCTGCTGTCGTTGCCCTCGTCGTTCGTCACCGGACATGGATCACGCAGGGTTGGGGTGGCATCGAGCCGACTGCTGAGCAATTCATCGGCCTTGGAAACATGTACGTCGCAGACGAGCGCTTCGCTCGCCACTACGGCGGAATCGACGGCGCGAGCTATGTTCGCGACGCGATCGTCGCATGGGTCGCCGCAACCCCACAGTCTTCGGATTCATCCGGCTCAAGCCGCCGTTCAGCTAAAGGAACAACCTCGTGAACCGTCTCGCCATATTCAGTCTCAGGAATCGCGCACTCATCGCCCTGGTCACCGTTGTTGTTGCGATTTTTGGTGGTATCGCGATGTCGCTTCTCAAACTCGAGCTGATTCCCTCGATTACGTTTCCCCAACTCGTCGTCGTCACGAACTACCCGGGTGCTTCTCCTGTCATCGTCGAAAAGGAAGTTTCGACCCCGATTGAAACGGCGATTCAGGGAGTCAACGGACTCGAATCGACGACCGCGACCTCGCAGAATGGCCTGTCCCAGATTACGGCGGCGTTTGCCTATGGCACTAGCCTTGAATCGGCAGAACAAAAGGTTCAACTGGCAATCAACAAGATTTCGAACCTGCTTCCGGCTGGAATCGAGCCGCAGGTTATCGCCGGATCGTTCTCGGACATCCCGGTTCTCCAAATGGCGGTGACCAGTGATCTCGCCCCTGATCAGCTGAACCAAGCCTTGAAAGACATCGCGGTTAAAGAACTGACCAAGTTGGAGGGTGTTCGAGACGCCGCGGTGTTCGGCGCTAACGGTGAACACATCGCCATCGTTCCCAACAACAAAGAGTTGGAACGGCGGGGATTGACGACCACCGATATTCAGACCGCACTACAAACCGCCGGAATTCGAATCGGCGCTGGCAGTGTGACGTCCGCTAAAGGTGAACTGTCGATTGTGTCGGGAACTCCACTCGCAAGCCTTCGCGACATCCGCTCGGTCCCCGTCACAATTCCCTACAAGCCGCCGGCAGTCACCGTGCCAACCGTGCCCAACCTGCCCGATTTTCCGACTATCTCGGTCAGTCCTCGAACGAGCGGTACCTGGAGTTTGGAAGAATTGAATGGTGGCGAGTGCATCGAGCCCTACCCCAACCTCAACGAGGATGAATACGAGGTCGTTGCCTGTGACACCGCGCACTCGGCGCAACTTGTTCGCGTCGGCGACCTGCGCACCGATGCGGGAATCCCAATTTACCCCGGGGATGCCGCAATTGGTCCAGTCGCAATGGGCGAGTGCCTTGGATCGGGAATTATCTCGTCTACGGCAAAAGCAACCTATCCGTTGTTGACCACGGCGCCTATGGCGACGGTAGATTTCTTCTACCCGACGAGCCAGACTCAGTGGAACAAGGGCGACACCTTCTATTACTGCATTGCGCACAGTTTCTCTGCTGTCCCCGTCACGGAAAGTGTCGCTGGCGGCAAGGTGAACACCATTGTTCCCGCCGCTCCCGCGATCCCGGGGTCGTCCGCCACCAGCCCGTCGTCGTTTGGATCGGCTGGTACGCCGACAATCCCGACGACGCGCTCGGTCACCACAATCGGTGAACTCGCGCGTGTGTCGATCCAGCCCGATGTCATCACGTCAGTTTCACGCGTCAACGGCCAGCCCTCGCTGACTCTTGCCATAACAAAACGTGCCGATGCGAACACGGTTGACGTGTCGCGTGCAGTTGTCGCGGCACTTCCCGTCATTACTGATCTGCTCGGAAACGGAACCGAATTCACAGTTGTCTTCAATCAAGCGCCGTTCATCGAAAAAAGCATCGATTCGCTTGCGGTTGAAGGCCTCCTCGGACTGATCTTCGCCATCATCGTGATTCTCGTCTTCCTGATGTCGATTCGATCGACGCTCGTCACAGCGGTGTCGATTCCGACGTCGCTGTTGCTCACGTTCATCGGGATGTGGGCGAGCAACTTTTCGCTCAACATCCTCACTATCGGTGCGGTCACCATTTCGATCGGTCGAGTCGTGGACGACTCGATCGTGGTCGTCGAGAACATCAAGCGGCACCTGTTGCTCGGCGAAGAGCGAATGGACGCTATTCGCACGGCGGTGAAAGAGGTCGCCACCGCGGTCACCGCCTCGACCATCACCACGGTGGCTGTTTTCCTTCCGCTGGCCTTCGTCGGCGGGTTGTCCGGGGAACTATTCAAGCCGTTTGCCGTGACCGTAACCATTGCACTCATCGCGTCGCTGTTCGTGTCACTGACGATTGTCCCCGTGCTCGCCTACTGGTTCCTCGGCGACAAGAAGCCGAAGAAGAACACATCGACAAAGCCTGCCAAGCCGGTCAAGTCGGGGTCGGAAGACAACGATTACCTGCAACGCGGGTATCGCCCCATCGTGCGTTGGACCATCACTCACCCGCTCGCGACGATTCTCATCGCAATCCTCACGCTGGGGGGGACTCTCGCTCTCGCTCCTCTGATGAAGACCAACTTCGTCGGGGGAAGCGGCCAGTCAACGATTACGCTGACCCACTCGACGCCAGCCGGGCTCACGCTAATGGACCGTTCAGCGGTCGCGGAAGACGTCGAATCGAAACTTCTGGACTACCCCGGAATCGACACCGTCCAGACATCGATTGGTGGCGTGAACGGCTTCGCCGCCTTCAACGGCCAGGCGGGAAACATCATTTACCAGATCACAATCTCGGATGAGGTGGATGCTGATTTGGTCCGTGCCGAAGTCACGCGCGACCTGAAAACCATTACAGACACGGGCGAAATCGTGTCTGCTCAGGGTGGTGCGTTTGGCTCACAGACTATTGATATCACCGTCAAAGCCCCTTCGGAAGAGACGCTCAGCGCGGTCACCGCCGCCATCGCCACGGCGATCACCGAGACGAAGGCGGCCGACAACGTCACAACGTCGCTCGACGACACGCAGTCATACATTTCAATTGCCATCAAGCGGAAAGAAGCCGCAAAGTACGCGCTCTCAGAGGTTCTGATTGGACGAACGCTGTCGGGACTCATTGCTCCTAGCGCAATTGGCCAGGTTGTGATTGATGACGTCACGATGGACCTCATTGTCGAAACGGAGAACTCGCCAGAAACCTTGGGGGAATTGCGTAACTTCAAACTCACCACACCCCTCGGCGGCACGGTGCTTCTGTCCAAGGTGGCGACGATCGGAATAACCGAAACTGCTGCGTCACGCACGACCGAACGCGGCGTGCTATCCGCGTCCGTTGCTGTCACGCCCTCATCGGACAACCTCACGGAGTCGACCGCAGCGGTCAACACCGCGCTTGCGAGCGTCGAATTGCCTTCGGGAACCACAGCCACGGTCGGTGGTGTCGCTCAAGATCAGGTCGAGTCGTTCCAACAATTGGGACTCGCGCTTCTCGCCGCAATCCTGATTGTGTACGTCGTCATGGTGGCCACCTTCCGATCGCTGCGTCAGCCCCTGCTATTGCTCGTATCGATTCCGTTCGCTGCGACTGGTGCAATCGCGCTGCAGATCATCTCGGGGATCCCACTGGGAATCTCGTCGCTGATCGGTTTGTTAATGCTCGTCGGAATTGTGGTCACGAACGCCATCGTTCTCATCGACCTCGTGAACCAGTATCGCGAGCGCGGGGGCTCGGTAATCGAATCGTTGCTCGACGGAACGAGCCGACGTGTTCGACCGGTGTTGATGACGGCACTTGCGACGGTTTTCGCACTCACGCCACTGGCGACCGGGGTGACAGGAAGTGGCGGATTCATCTCGCAGCCGCTCGCAATCGTCGTCATTGGCGGTTTGTTGTCGTCAACAATCCTCACGCTGCTCGTTCTGCCCGCGCTGTACTCTCTCGTCGAAGGTCGCAAGGAACGCAAGGCGACTCGTCGAGCCCTGAAGGTCTAAGGCGCCGGAGACAACACCCACAACACCTCGGCGGGTTCGCTCGTTGAGGGGTTCCGCCATGTGTGTGGTTCGCGGCCAAGGAAGGTCATCGCATCACCGGTGGCG